>Ga0222699_1000079_pt1 | contig 54892 bp, 47 predicted proteins | sample AntAcemetage1452_FD_179824 | JGI IMG/M metagenome (GOLD analysis project Ga0222699, IMG submission 179824) | Saline water microbial communities from Ace Lake, Antarctica - #1452 | ecosystem: Environmental > Aquatic > Non-marine Saline and Alkaline > Saline | place: Antarctica: Ace Lake...
CCCTGACCATCTTCTTTTTTTACATGTGCAAGAGTACGTCTAACCGCGACGTACTGCTGATAACGCGCAATCTTCTTCAGGCCTGCGTCAAAAACAGTGAATTTGTAAGTCAGTTCCAGCAGCCGTTCCGGACGGCACAGACTGTATAACGCACGATCCTGTTCAGTAAGCTGTCGATGGCCTTCTCCTTCCAGTGCATCAAAAAATGTTCCGGCAACAGCAAAATCACCCTTAAAAAGAGAGTTCATTTTTTCTGTGCTCAAAGGGGTGTTTACTTTTTGCTCGATATCCGCATCAGCATCAAACTTTTCATGCCATATGGACCAGAACCTGGCCGGTGTACCGGCGGTTGCATAGGTTGCCGCATTTTTATTAATACCCATCACAAGCTGGGCATAAGTAAACAGCTTGGGAATAAACTCGTCGCGCTGATTGCGGATAGATTGGGAAATGGCCTGCTCTATTTCAACATCAGGGGCTTTGCATTCAATTACTGCAAGCGGGACGCCATTGACAAACAGTACAATGTCCGGCCGGTTGGTTTCGTTGCTGCGGGTATGTGCCACGCTGAATTCGGCAGAAACATGGAAGGCATTGTTTTCCAGGTTTTTCCAGTCAATATAGCGCAAATTGAAGCTCTTTGAACTGCCTTCGATGGATTGTTCAAGCGCAGTGCCCAGGGTTAATAAATCATATACCGCCTCATTGGTCTTTTGCAGGCCATCGTATTTAATGTTTTTCAGTTTCTGAACAGCAGACTGTATGTTTTCTTCACTGAAAAGGTATGACCTGCCCTTGTACTGAATCTGGTTAATCTTTTTAAGCTGTTCCTGCAGGATATTTTCAAGGATTACATTGCCGGTCTTGCCTTGCCGTTCCACAAGGGCTTTTTCAGGAGACAAATATTCATAACCCAGATTGATAAGCATTTGCAGCGCAGGAATCTGAGACAGATATTTTTCGTTAAACCGGAAACCTTCCATCAGGCAACCTCCTCTGAGACCTTCACCCGCCACTGACCCGTTAGCAGTTTCTGCATTAGGCCGTGTTTCAGTTCCTTGAAGGCAGCAAGCTGTTTTTTATGAAGGTCTATTTCTTTACAGGCTATGTTTAGCATTTTAGCAATTCGTTCCTGTTCCTTGAGAGAGGGAAGGCGAACTTGTAGCTTCAAAATTTGTTTCTCTGACAACTCTTTCTGACCAGTACCATCCATAACATGCCCAATTTTTTTATAATAATTGGGGTTCGAAAATTGATACCAAAGAAAAGTCTTTGATAGTTTTGATTCCTTTACAATTAGGCAGGAAATTGCATTAGAAGTAATTCCTCCGTCTAACTTAGTAGAAATGATGCCAAATCCACCGTTATGGAAATTTTGTCGCCCAATCAAAAAATCACCAGATTTATGCTGACAATATGGCCTGCCATTTTTTGTTAACCTTGGTTTTATACGGTTGTTTCTTTCTATTCCTAAACAGTGAAGCTTAACAGTTAGTAAAAAGTGGTTTTCTAAAGAAGTAAGTTTTTGTTTATCAGCTATTTTACATATCGAACTCAACTTTACTTTTTCCCACTTTATACCATTCTGTTTTTCTTGTGGTTCTGTTATTAATTTTTTTAACAGCCACTTAAACCGCTTTTCCTTTGCCGCAATCAGTCTTTCCGTTTTTTCAATGGTAATATCCCATGTGAGCAGCAAATCTGCAATGGCTTTTTGCTCTGGAAGCGGAGGGAGAAAGACGGGAGTTTTCTTTACAGTAGCTTTGTTAATTTTTACCATAGTGCTACTGCTTCCCGCTGAATGACTTTTATAATATTGCTGTATTCTTTTAGAACTCAGTAACTTTTCAATAAACCCGGCATCTGCAACTTCTTCATTGATCCGAAATTTCATCATCAAATCAGGATATGAGCAATTTTTAATTTCTCCTTTAAATAAAGCTGTTCGGCCCACTTTTTCAGGAGTGTTTGACCTGCTAATTATAAAATCGCCATTTCTCAGCTTAAATTGATCAACCTTTGGATCATCAATTGGTGCAGGTTTTGCGTTTCGCGGATTAAAGCCAGAATCAGTCAAGTTACCTAGGCCGAGAATCCATCGCCCGTTAGGCTCGTCAGGACAGTTCGGCGAATATCCATTTTGCGGATCCCCCTCAAGAATATCTCTAAGACCTAACTGTTTCCATTCTCTTGGGCTTTTATTCTTAGACCTTTTTAGCTTTAATGTTGGGGACTGTGTTTTTATCGCTGGATCTCCTTGAGCTTATCTGCTATTTTCGTACGTACTTCTACCAATTTTTCTTCAAGTTGTTTGATTTCTTTGCATTGCTTAAGTCAATCCTCTTTTTCTCTTCTTTTTCAAGCCTACCAACATAATAAGAAGCAACCTTAATTCGTTTTTTAAGTTTTAGACCTCATCCTCCACTATACTTTCATCCTTGATTAAAGACTTCCGTTCATAATTGGCAAGAAGCGTCATCTGATAGCTTAAACTCCACCGAAACCCAGGAAGCAAACTCGAAGGCAAGGTCAGTAAGGGAAATATAATCTTCATGCTGTTTGGATTGAACAGTTACTTCTGTGCTCGACATCTGATTCTTTTTGTTTTTACTCATATCTCATCATTTTTCTTTGGAAGCTCAGACCCCCGTATTAGCTTTTTTTCACCCGACTTAACGCGCCGTCCCAGCTTTTTTATATCTTCTTCGGGAGGCAATTTTTCCGGTTTGATCCCACGTTCACCCAACATGTTGCGGACACTGGCATTATTCTGGACATGTTCACCCGTGATGGTGAGCTCACCGTGGAGATTATTCTGGCGGACATTATGGTTGGTGATTTCCGTTGCCAGATTTTTGGCAGCAATGGTTACTGTGGGAAGGAAATCGGCCAAAGGCCGGTTTGACGGCATCCCCAGCGTCTCTTTCATCCGGGCGGTGGTGCTTCCTCCAAATAATGCGGCATCCCCTTTGGATCGGATGCGGCCAAATCCCTTGTCATCCACACCTCGCTCATAAATATTTCTGGAAAGTTCGGTTTCAGATTCGGTCAGTTTCTGCCGAGCCTGAAGTCGTTCCTGTAAACGGATTCTTTCTTCAATCCGTTCCTGTTTTCGTGTTTGTACTGCAAAGTAAGTCTGGGCAAAGGCAATGGCCTCTTTGCGAGGATCACCATTCTGTGCTATGAGGTAGCACGCATAGCGGGTAAGTATGATGTCTTCTATTGTACGCTCTGCTCCAGAGCCGATTTTGACCATTTTCGTTACGCCACGAAAATGGTTATCAACGTCAGCACCTGATGTTTTACAGGCAATGGATGCCTTGTGGATAACCTTGCTGAAATTTTCCCACCGATCATATCCCAGAGCCGTCATCATCTCCCTGGCATACCAGAACTCAATTGATTCATCAGGTGTTTGTTTTGCAATTTTGTTGAATGCTTGTGTTAATTTTACAATTTTATTTTTATCCATTATGAAGCCCCCCTGCGGCGAATGCTGAGTTGTTATTCAAGTCATCATTCGTCATTCGAGATTCGTCGTTTGCTGAAAGCTTTACCTCATCCCTCATCATTTCTGTTGACCTGCCTCAGTTTTTCAGCCATCTTAACCCGAACGGCTGACAGCTCTTTTTCCAATTGGTCGATTTCCTGCTGCACAGCGTTGATGTCAATTTCCTCCTCTTCCTCAAAAGTATCCACATAACGGGGGATGTTGAGATTGAAATCGTTCTCTTTGATTTCATCAAAGGTCGCCACGTGTGCATATTTGTCTATGTCTTTTCGTTTGGCATATGTAGAGATAATCTTTTCCATGTGCTCCGGCAGTAAATTATTCTGATTCTTGCTGGACTGATACTCCCGGCTGGCATCTATAAACATAACATCCCGTTTTTTTTCATTTTTGCCGCCCTTTTCACGGGAGCGGTCAAAGACCAGTATGGCTACCGGAATGGAAGTGCTTGGAAACAGGTTGGCAGGCAGACCCACGACGGCATCCAGCAGATTGTCTTCAATTAATTTCTGGCGAATGCGTCCTTCGGCTGCGCCTCGAAAGAGTACGCCATGGGGTACGACCACAGCCACGCGCCCTTCTTTCTCCAAAGCTGCCTCAACCATATGGCTGATAAAAGCATAGTCGCCCTTGCTCTTGGGCGGGATGCCGCGCCAGAAGCGGTTATACGGGTCATTCTCCGCATTTTCTTTTTTGCCCCACTTATCCAGAGAAAACGGCGGATTGGCAACAACAATGTTAAACTTCATCAGCCGGTTATTTTCTGTCAGCGCGGGACTGCTCAGAGTGTTGCACCATTCGATACGGGCGGCATCACAGCCATGCAGAAACATGTTCATTCGGGCCAGGGCCCAGGTACTGCCGTTACTCTCCATACCGAACAAAGCAAAGTTTTTATCCTCAACTTCTGCGGCAGCTTCAATCAGCAAACCGCCTGAACCGCAGGCCGGATCACAAATTTTGTCACCGGATTTAGGTTTAGCCAGTTTTGCCAGCAGCATGGATACCTGATGGGGAGTATAAAACTCACCGGCCTTTTTCCCGGCATCGGATGCAAAACGTTCAATCAGATAGATATAAGTGTTACCAATAACATCTTCACTCACCCGGCTGGGTCTCATGTCAAGTTTTGGAGTAGCAAAATCTTCCAGAAAATTTTTCAAACGAAGGTTACGGTCTTTTGTTTTCCCCAGATTAGCTTCGCTGTTGAAATCGATATTTCTAAACACCCCTTCCAGTTTGCTTTTGTTTGCTTCTTCAATTGAGTCCAGCACAATATTAATCAGGTCGCCAATGTTAGACCGGGCTCTGCGGTCGTAGAGACTATAATAGTCTGCCAGAAAACGTTCTTTCTCACCGGTATCCGGGGATTCATAATCAACATAGGGCAGCAGGAAACGTTCGCGTTCCAGTTTTCTACGGATGCGTTCATCATTATCCCCATACTGTTTTTTGTATTTCTCATAATGGTCTTTCCATACATCCGAAATATATTTCAGAAAAAGCATCACCAGAATATAGTCTTTATACTGTGAGGGATCCACCACGCCCCGGAAAGTATCGCAGGCCTGCCAGGCAATGTTGTTTATTTCTTCCTGTTTAATACGGCTTGTCATTGTTAAAACTCCTTAAGTGTTTTTGCTGTATCAGGCTAAACGGCTGGCCATATTTAAGCTTTAAAGTAGAAAGTTGTTATGGTTCATGGTTAAGCATAAAAAAACCTGCCAGAGATGCGCGCCCGAAGGCAGCGTGGCAGGTGTGTTATATTCAATGTAGTTTTCATCCGGAAATTTTGCAATATATTTTTGTATGTTTTTATCATTATAATTTTCACGCTTCTTTATTCCCGTTTGGCAAGTTTTTGACCGACAGCATGAATCAGGCTTTGTTTTTTATGCGCAATTTTTTTAAGCAGATTCACTTCTTCTTTTTGCAGCAAATGCAGCTGTATAATTTTGCTCTGTATTTCTAAGGAAGGAACATCAATCGTCATTTTTTCAAATCCACTACGATCAATTAAAGGTGTTCTCGTGCCTCGCCTTAAAACATGTATTAGATATTTTTGTGTTGACGGCTGATTTATCTGCCAGGCCAGATATTCTGGCAAAACATTCTCTTTATTAAGCTTAAGTATAAAAAAATTGCTGGAAGTAATTGTGCTTTCCACAGACTCAGTAATTGCAACTGCAAAGTTGCGGGAACCTTTAGCAACGAACAGAACATCACCTTTGTTAACTATGTATCTGTCAACAGACCTTTCAGGTGTAACCTTATCAAGATTTTCAGCTGTAAAGCAGTCCGGATCTTTGACGTCTTTGATCTGTACAACCTGATGCGTTCCTTCTGGATCAGGTTCAACTCTTCCCCTGAATAAATATCCGGCTTGTATGGTTGCGATATTGTTAATTTTAATTTTCATTATTAATGAATTTTAACCTGTGTTTTTGAATGGGACTGTCTATAAAAGACAGCCCCATCAAGTGTTGGTTATTCTTTCGTGTCTCTTGCGATTTTATAGGCATACACAAACTTTGGGCTTATCCCACCACCAGGACCGCCTTTACAACCAAGACGGAGAAAATACTTCTCAATTTGACGTGCTGTATTTTCTGAGCCACAATCACGGTAAATCCAGGTCCCAAACTTCTCGTTAACATTGTGATCATTAAAAAGTCTGTCACGAGGATTTGTTGCAATACCCGCATAAAACTGCGAATAGCCACCGCCATTATTTTTAATGTAACTATCAATTTCCTGAATGATTTGTGTTGCTGTTTTTCTTACTGCGTTCATCTTATTATCCTTTTAAAATTTTTGTTTCAAGTTCCTGCCAAAAAACGAGATTTACTTTCCAGGTTTAAATCCCCTTTCTATGTATGCGGCGGAGACTTGATTTTTAAAGGATAAAGAGCTATATTGAATATCAGTTAGTAATACCCGTTCTTTCCTTTGGCTGTCCCAGCCTGGGTTAAGAATATTGGCTCTGTGTTCGAAGCACAGAGCCTTTTTAGTTTTTAAAGGAGCATTCAACATACTTCATATTATAGTGTTGATTTTTAAAAAGTCAAATCTTTTTTTGAAGTATTTTAAATGCTGCTTTATTATTTAATTACTCATATTCCGCCCCAACATCTTCGCATCTTTGTAAGTATGCGTTATACCTGTCTTCTCTGATGCGCCTTCCTGATTCACGAAATTTTCTGATGACCCAAAATGGGTTATATATAAGAATATAATTATAATTACCTGAAGAACCTGGTTTTGTGCTTATAAATCCCAAATCTTCGAGAATTTTCATTCTAGCTTTCCATGTTAACTCTGCTCTCTGTCCTGAAAAACCAGATTCAAAGGCGAATTCTTTTGGATTATTAATAGTAACCATGTTTTCATCAAAAATATGGCACCATAAAACAAAATATGTTGAAGATACTGGCTTACCAGAGGAAAGATCATCCATAAATTGAAAGAAATAAGGCAATAAACGCGGAATGGTGGTAAAACCCTTTTCTTTATTTCTATCCCATAACATTTCATCAGTTATGTCAGGCCAATAGTTGTTTCTTAGACGCAGGTTCTTTTTTGCTATTTTTTGTGATATCTTTTTTGATGACATATTAGACACACCTTTCAATGTTTAAGTTCGTACCTGAAAACCATTATGGTTTATTTTATGTGTTATTTCAAGCACTTATGCGTTTCATATAAAAACCTGTGAAATTTGCAGTACTTGATCTTAATATACGAGTTATAGTTTATTATCACCTCTTACGGTGCTCAGGGTGCTCTATGTGTTCAGGGTACTCGCTGTGCTCATGGTGCTCATGAGAGAGTCTGAGAGAGGATTCTTCGTGGTGTTTTTTTGAGAAGAAAATCAGGTTTACAGGATCTATAAAAAGATAATTTGAGAAACCAAACTTTTATATATAAAAATTATTTTGATAAAAAAGGAAATCGATAGCCCGTGTAGACAAGTTACTACGAACTTATTTCCTCAAGTCCCTTTTTTATTTCATCAATTTCAAGCCCGGCGGCATGTGCAGCAGCAGCTGCGGCAAGAATGTCTGAAATTGAAATTTCTTTTGTGATCTTTTCGGAAATTTCAATTTTTTCATTTAAAATATTCAGCACAAATCCGGACTTTTTACTTTTTTCTGCACAGATGTCTGCGTCTTTAGTACCAAAAGTCAAAACATTACATTTCGCAGATTTATGAAGAGCATCAAAGCCCGGATCCTCTGAATTTAATATCAGGGTTTTTTCTTTTTCAATATCGCTTGTAATTTTTGTCAGGGATTTCAGGTTCTTTTTAGCGGTTTCCATCACGGTCAGGACGGAGGGCTCGCAGGTGTATATAAGTTTTTCCATATCTTTCGGTTCAGTTGCATCTATCCTGATAATCACTTTTTTAAACCCGGCAGTAAGGTCCATCATAAAAAGAGCCAGGTCAACCGGGCTGTTGATTGAACCCGGTACTTCCATTGCAGGTGCTGCGCTGTTGATTACTTTAAAAAACAGGCTTTTTATTTTATCGTTGTTGCTTCCAGTCACTGCAATAAAATTAATTCTCAGTTTATATCTCCAGAAACGGGCCATTTCCAGAAGGGCTGAAAGTGTGTCTTCCACTTCGATAAAGATCTTTTTAGGGTTGTTTGTAAAGGTGCGTGAAGATGTTTTGCTGTCACGGTTTACCAGTGTTGCCACAGCGCCTTTTTGAAACGCTTTTTCAATTGAGGCATGACGTGAACCTTTTAAAGGAACAAACAGAGACCCCGGTGTTACCTTGCGGTCGTCAACGTAAATACCATCTATCATGGTCAGGCCGATACCGGAAATAAAGCGGCCATTTGTTGTTTTTACGATTTCATTGGGTATTAGTCTTATGCTCATTTTTAATTTACCTTTTCATTTTAAGTTTTAAATAGATAGATCCTCAGTCTGTAGGCGCATTAACCGTTTTTTTCTGAATAGCCGTGCTGAAGATATAGGTATAAACAGGTACTCCTAAAATAAGACCCCAGATATGGAAAAGCTTTCCGCTTATGGTCAGGATGATTAAAACAATCACCGGATTAATCCTCATGTGTGAGCCGTAGATCCTGGGGTTTAGTACATATGCTTCGATGAGATGAATTACCGTAATTAAAAGAACTGCAAACATCAAAGTGCTAGGGCCGGAAGCCTGCAAGGCCACCAGGCATATCGGAACAGAACTGATAAACACACCAATAACCGGAATAAAGCTGCAGAAGAAAACAATTACCGAAAGAAAAGCCACATTTGTACTTAAGCCAAGCATGGAAATACCGATTGCGGTAAATACGGTATTAAAAATTGCAATAATGAACTGGGCTTCCAGGGCCTGTCCAAGAACAAGGGCAAAGTCCCGGATGCTGTCAGCCACTTCGTTATAAATAAAATCTATTTTGGTGTCTTTTAGTTTGGTAAAATTTTTACTGAAGGTCGGCAGATCCAGAAGAATCAGAAAAGAAAAAAGCAGTGCCAGCAGAAAATAGGAGACAATGGAGGCTATGTTTTCGCCGACACTCCTGAGTTTTCCGATGATTTGCTTGATGTTTTCTTTTTCTGAGTTTTCTTCACCAAAACCTGCAAGGATCTGGACCATCGCTGCTGATGGCGAAGCTTGTGGCTTTTGCTCCGTTTCCAGCGTATCGTTATCCCTGTTCTTTTTCAGTTCAGGAACGATATCTGTGAGCATTGGATAATTATCGCCAAGATTAAAGAGAACCTTGTCTGTGCTTTCTATGTAGGAGGGGAACTGATTAATAAATCCACCGGCCTGGTTTATGACCCGGGGTACCAGAAATAAACCAACCGTTGTCAGTATTCCGAGAAAAATTGAAAAGACAAGTAATGTTCTGGCTGTCCGGAGTCTGATGTAAGGTTCAAGCAGCTTTATCGTGCTTGATTGGAAATATACAAAAACAAAGGTTAAAAAAAGAAGGAAAAAGAACGATCTGAGAAGATACAGAATTCCAAAAAACAGGCCCCAGACAAGAATCCGGGTAGCAAACGGTAAAATGAGATTCCAGGGGGCAGGCAGCGATGATAATATGCTTTTTGTCGGTGTTTGAGACATGTAGTTTTTGCTCCGTTTATCTTATGATATTGTTTATCATATTATATACTGCATTGAAATGCGAATTTTTTTTGATGAGAAAATTTAAAATATTATTTCTTTTTATGTTTTAACATAATTCATATGAATAAACTTTTTAGTAAGAAAAGGGTGTTTCATGGAAAAATATTTTAACATTGCGTTTAGACTTAAAAGGGCATAAATTGTTTGAAAATATTGAAGTAATCAAAAGCAGTAGAACTGTTTTTAAGTAACCGGACGTATGGTTAGGCTTAAATCTGTTTTATAAAATGGATGAACATTATATACTTAAAACACTCATTGATCTTCTGGAAGCAAACCGGATAAAGATTCGAAAAGAACCTTTAGCGGATAGTTCCGGCGGTTTGTGCAGGCTTGGCAAAGAAAGGATTCTTTTTTTGGACAGCGGGGCGCCGTCTCTGGCTCAGGCTGGAAATCTGTGCTTCAGCTCTTAAGACGGTGATTGACATCGAAAATATTTATTTACGGCCTGATGTCCGGGAGTTTGTCAAAGGTAAAACAAATCCTTAAAGGGAGATATTATGAAAGTTCTGGCTATCGGCGGAAGTATGCGTGAAGAAAGTAATACCAACAAGCTGGTCAAAAAGGTTGCAGCATCCACCGGTGCGGAATATGAGTTTATTGCGCTTAAGAATATAAATATCAAACCGTGTACCGGCTGTATGGAATGCATGATGAACGAAGGAAAATGCTCAATAGACGATGATATGCTGGAAATATATGATAAACTCATGACTGCAGATGCGCTGATTGTTGGTTCACCGACCTATTACCTTGACGTGTCTGCTGCTGTCAAGGCAATCATTGACCGGTCCATGGCTCTGAACTACCGGGGGATTGGTCCTATGGCAAACGAAGACATGCCCTGGCTGGGACAGCACCCGCTGTCCGGAAAATTGGGCGTGTCTGTAGTAACGGTTGCCGGAGCCGGACATGAACGCGCGCTTGAATCGTTGCGGATCTGGATGGGGGATTGTCATGGTTTGGAACTGGTGGCGCAGCTTGCTGAACCGGTGGGTATGGGAGATGTTGACGACATGCCGGAAGTTATGCAGAGAGCAGTTGAAGCAGGGAAAAAATTGGGCGAAGCACTAAAGTGCTGAAGATAAAAACAAGGATAATGCGGAGCAGTAAATGGCAAAAAAAGTAGAAAAGAAGAAAAAATCGGAAGAAAAAACGAAGAAGGCTGCAGAACCTGAAAAGAAGAAAGAAAAAAAAAGAAAAAAAGAGACCGCTGAAACCATGGCTGCCCGTCAGCGGGATATCTCTGTTTCTGAGTTTTTTGCAAAGAACAGGCATTTGCTTGGTTTTGATAATCCCCGAAAAGCATTGCTGACAGCCATTAAGGAGGCTGTTGACAATTCTCTTGATGCCTGTGAAGAAGCAGACATCTTTCCGGACATTGTGGTTAAAGCAGAAGATCTTGGAGACGACCGTTTTAAAATAATGATACAGGATAACGGACCCGGGATCGTAAAAAAACAGATACCCAATATTTTTGGAAAACTTCTTTACGGATCAAAGTTTCACCGTCTGAAGATGAGTCGTGGACAGCAGGGAATCGGCATCAGTGCTGCCGGTATGTATGGAATGCTGACCACCGGAAAACCGATCGAGATCGACAGCCGAACGGCAAAGAATAAACCCGCGCACCATTTTAAGATCCAGATCGATACCAAGAAAAACAGACCGGAGGTTATTGATGACCAGGAAGTAGACTGGGACGTTGAGCACGGAACCCGGGTGGCAATAGAGCTTGAAGGAAAGCATATTCGGGGAAAACAGTCGATTGATGAGTACCTGCGTCAGGCCGCAATCGCCAACCCCCATGTGGAAATAACATATCATGAGCCGGGCGGTGAGACCATTGTCTATGAACGGTCAAGCAGCGATCTGCCGGAACAGACAAAAGAGATCAAGCCCCACCCCCACGGGGTTGAACTGGGTGTTTTACAGGCAATGCTTAAGAGCACGAAGCCCAGAAGTGTTTCCGGCTTTTTGCAGCACGAGTTTTCCCGTGTTTCACAAAAGGTGGCAGATGAGATCTGCAAAAACGCCGGGCTTTCAGCTAAAGCGTATGCGTCCCGTATCGGCAGACATGATGTTGAGCTGCTTCTGAAAGGGATTGAAAAAACCAAGATAATGAATCCTCCGACCAATTGTGTGGCACCTATCGGAGAAGAACAGCTGGTTAAGGGGCTGGCTTCGGTTGTGTCTGCTGATTTTTATGCTTCGGCCACCCGTCCGCCGGCGGTTTACAGGGGCAATCCGTTCATCATTGAAGCCGCTCTTTCGTACGGCGGCAAAGAGCAGGAAGGGGATTCACCCGCCCGGGTGCTTCGCATGGCCAACAGGGTTCCGCTTTTGTATCAGCAGGGAGCCTGCTGTGCTTTCCAGTCTGTCATACAGACAAAATGGAGAAACTATAACCTGTCCCAGCCCCGGGGCGCTTTGCCTGTGGGGCCGGTGACGATTGTTGTGCATATGGCTTCTGTCTGGGTTCCTTTTACCAGTGAATCAAAAGAGGCTATCGCAGCATACCCTGAAATTGAAGAACAGATCGTTCGGGCGCTTCAGGAATGCGGCCGGAAGCTGAAAGTCTATCTGTCCCGCAAAAGGAAAGAGGCGGATTCAGAGCGCAAAAAAGATTATATCAAGACTTATATTCCGCATATCGGTATTGGTCTTCGGGAACTGCTTGGTTTTTCAGAGAAAGAAGAACAAAATGTGGTTGATACGCTCACCGGGCTTTTGGAAAGGCATAAGGATGGCTAAGGGCCAAGCGCGTGGCGCATAGAGCATAAAAAAACTGTCTGTATAACACGACATATATATTTTTAAAGATCAATAAGGAGCAGAAATGGCAGTTAAGAAACCGGCGAAAAAAGCGGTAAAGAAACAAGCATCAAAAAAGGCTGTAAAAAAAACAAGTATAAAAAAAACGGTGGAAAAAACATCTGCTAAAAAGATAGAAACACCCAATATTTCCCGAAGTCCGGCAATGAAGAGTCTTATTTTGCAGGCAAAGGATATCCATGATGAGATCAAGGGCGGCAGAAGACCGTCGCTTCGGGTTCCGGTGAGAAGTCTTTCAAATGTTACTTTTTCACCGAGAAAAGGTTTTTTTACCATTGGAAAAAAAGTAAGCAAAAGAACACTTTCCTATCAGACCATAAAACCTTTTGCCCAGTCTGTCCGGATGATGGCTTTTGCCAAGCATTTAATAAACACAGATGACTTTGCTTCTAAACGTGAGGTTTATTACATGTCCAAAGGTTCCTCAAAAAAAGGAGTAGATGCTGCGCAGGCAGGATGGGGCCCGGCTTCTTTTAAGGAGCAGAGTGAGTCTGATACGATAATGGATGATATGGAAGCCATGGTCGGGGTGAACCGCGAACAGCTTGGATTTATTCCTGCTGAACAGAACGGCTCGGTTGCGGGTGAGCTTATTGTTATTGACATAGATCCTGCCACCGGTAAAAAAATTGAGATCAACTGTACCGCATTTGGCCGGGGGAGCTATTCTATTCCTTCCCGGGTTGAGGGCTTAAAGTTCAGGACAAAGGCAAAATTTGTTCTGGCCGTTGAGACAGCAGCGCTGTTTGAGCGCCTTAATGGTCATGCCTACTGGAAGGATGCAAATTGTATCATTATTGCCATGGGAGGTGTGCCCACCCGTGCCAACCGTAGATTTGTAAGAATTTTGTCAGATTCATGTAAACTGCCGGTATATGTTTTTACGGATGGTGATCCTTATGGATACAGTAATATCTACAGGACCATGAAGGTGGGTTCAGGAAATGCGGCCCATATCAATGAATATTTTTGTGTTCCAAATGCCCGGCTGATCGGGGTAACCCCTCAGGATATCACGGACTATGATCTTCCCACCCACCCCCTTGAAGATAAGGATAAGAAAAGAGCCCAGGATGCCATAAAAAATGACCCGTTTTTTAAGGAAAATAAACAGTGGACACAGGCGCTTAAAGATATGATCCAGATGGGCGTCCGTGTTGAACAGCAGGCTTTTGCCGCCCGCGGGCTTAATTATGTTATGGATACATATCTGCCGCAAAAGTTGAAAAATCCAAAGAAAATGCTTCCCTGACCGGCAATGTTTTGCCTCAAAAATCCTTTGTTTTTTATTCTTATATGATTTTTTTGGTGGATTTTGCCTTAAAACTGGTATAAAATCCCTGACTTCATTTATATTAATGTGTTATATTATAATATTGCACGAGCCGGGTTTGTAGCCCCAACTTCCAGGGACAGGCATCGTCCGGTTTAACTTTTAACGATATAAAAGTAAGGAGAGAACAATGGAAGATAACAGTAAACTTATTGGCGAGAGTCTGTACAGATTTCAGTCCGCGATCAACGAAAGCGGAATATCACTTGAAGAGTACATCCGTAATAATTATACCAATAAGTGGTTATCTGATAATCTCTATAATGCCATGGCAATCAGAACGACATTTGTTAATGCCATGAACCAGTATCTGGTAAATGAGGGACTTTTTAATCTTGAAAAGGTCATGATGAGCGTTATTACAGACCCCCTGGCCCACGATATAGAGCATACACCCTCAATTGCCTATAAGGGTCATACTTATGTAACGACTCACAGCATGATCTACAGCAAGTTTATGTCCTGTTCGAACCGGAAGATCAAGGGTGTTTTTGTTGATTCTCCGAATATTCGTCTTGAGATCGAAAGTCCGGTAAATGAACAGCGCGGCAAATATCTGGCAGACTTTTCACAGATGGATATTGAACTTAACCGGAACAGCGGAATAGATCTTGATACCTATTACAACAAACCCGACCAGGTGCTTGAGATCCTGAATGCGGACATGGCAAAAGTAAAAGACTTTTTTGAAAGAATGATCGTTTTTGCCTGTGAAGAGATCAACAAAAGGAACCGTGATAATTTAAAAGAGCTGGGTGTTGTTATTGAAGTGCCGAAAACGCCTTTTCCGTCTTTTTCCAAGGATGAAGGTGTTGAAAAATACGGTGTCAAGGGACATGAGCAAAAGCTGGGCGAACAGACAGAGGCACAGTTTTTCTGGATAACCGGACTGATGAGAGAAAATTATGATCTGGTCTATCCCTATCTTAAAGCAGACGGCTCAAAATCTGTTCTTTCCGAGATGAAGTCTCCCAATATTTTTAACTATGATATTCTTGCCAAGAGCATTGATGCAAAGACCGGAAAGCATTCTGTTGCCCGTGAGATTTTGTCCGGTGCGATCAGAGAATGGCTGTATGAACCGATCGTTGACCGGATCATTGACAACAAAGTTCTTCCGGTTCGACCCATCATAAAAGATGGGAACATTGAGAACCTTGATGAACTGGGCGGATACGGTCCGTTTCTAAAATTTGTTTCAATGAAGGATGCTGAAGGAAAATCAATTTTCCCAGACACTATGGGCGGCGGTATTGGAATTGAGCGAAGCCTGTATACTCTGCTTTGCGGAGAAAAGATAAAGAAGATCGATGATATAACCTTCTTCGGGAAAAATCCGGACTCTCATCCGCTTTATCTGTTTTAACTGAATTTAATCTTGAAAAGGAAACTGATGCAGAAAGATACGATCAAAAATATTTTAAAGCTTGAGCCCAAAGAGCAGCAGATAACAGTAAATGCCTGGGTGCGGACTGTAAGGGATTCAAAGGGAATCGCTTTTGTTGAACTGAGTGATGGCACCACCATAAAGACGCTTCAGGTTGTTATTGAAGAAAAGCTTCCTGACCGTGAAGCTGTTTTAAAAAGAATCAGTACCGGATGCAGTGTTTCTATTACGGGTAATCTTATCCCCTCCCCGGCAAAGGGACAGACCCTTGAGCTGAAGGCAACCTCAGTTGAAGTTGTGGGGGAAGCACCGTCTGATTATGTGCTGCAGAAAAAAAGGCATTCCTTTGAGTTCTTACGGGAGATCGCTCATCTTCGTCCGCGAACCAATACTTTTGGAGCCGTTGCCCGGGTGAGAAGCGCAATGAGTTTTGCCATACACAAATTTTTTACAGAACAGGATTTTGTGTATGTTCATACGCCGATCGTTACCGGAAGTGACTGTGAAGGTGCGGGGGAGATGTTTCAGGTAACCACTCTTCCGGAAACAGATCCTCCAATGAAAGACGGTAAAATTGATTACGCTCAGGATTTTTTCGGAAAGAAAGCATCGCTCACCGTAAGCGGTCAGCTCGAAGGTGAGACCTATGCCTGCGCGCTTAAGAATATATATACCTTTGGCCCGACTTTCCGGGCAGAGAACTCTAATACCTCCCGGCATCTGGCAGAGTTCTGGATGATCGAACCGGAAATGGCTTTTTGTGATCTTGACTTGAACATGGATGTGGCAGAAGCCTTTTTAAAATATATTTTCAGTTATGTCCTTGAAAACTGTGCCGATGACATGGACTTCTTTAACAAGTGGATCAGCAAGGGCTTGATAGATAATCTTCAAAAGATCATTAAGAGTGATTTTAAACGGATCACCTATACTGAAGCCATTGATGAGCTGACCAGAGCAAAAGCCAAATTCGAGTTTCCAATCAAGTGGGGAACAGATCTCCAAAGCGAACATGAAAAGTTTTTAACCGAAAAGATCTATGACCAGCCGGTGATCTTAACGGATTATCCCAAAGAGATAAAAGCTTTTTACATGAAATTAAATGAGGATAATAAAACCGTGCGCGCAATGGATGTTCTGGTGCCGCGCCTGGGAGAGATCATCGGCGGAAGTGAACGTGAATCAGATCATGATAAGCTTGAGCAGCGCATCAAGGATTTCGATCTTGATCCGGCGGATTACTGGTGGTATCTTGACCTCCGCAAGTTCGGCAGTGTGCCCCATGCCGGTTTTGGACTTGGATTTGAAAGAGCGATTCAGTTTGTTACGGGAATGCAGAACATTAGAGACGTAATTCCGTTTCCGAGGGCAGTTAAGACACTTGACTTCTAGATTTAAAAAAAAGAGATTAAAAAAAGGGCAGCACTTAAAGGTGCTGCCCTTTTTATTTTATGAAATCAAAAGATTAGTGATCATCATTTGACCTGCAGTAGCAGATGCTGCGCTCTTCATTTGCCCAAAGAGCTGTAGCGGTCAATGTTTATCATTGACTCAAACGATGCAAAAGAAATGGTGCCCGCAACTTTGGTATCGACAAGCCGGGACTACACTCGTTTATGTGTTTGTCTTGGCGGGCCCAAAAACTCGCTTTGCTCAGACAGTTTGGACCCTTCTCCCTCAGCCAAACACAACGTTCAGCCGCGTTGCAGGGGTTTTAAAACTTAAAAAAAACAGCTATTCAAGCCACACAGTAATTTCTTCAATAGGCAGGCGGTGACGGGGAATGCTGTTTACCGGAGCAGCTGGGTCGGGGAAGCCGACTGAAATACCGTCAACCAGAATTAATTCATCCGGAAGTTCAAGCTGCTTTTTGATAGCTTTCTGACACAAAGAAACCGAATTGGCCCAGCAGGTACCCAGTTCACGAGATGCCGCAGCCAGCATAAAGGTCTGCATGGCGGCAAGGGTTGACTTTAAATGGTTCTGGTCTTTATGGGGATAGGTAGCAAAGAGAACAGCCATCGGCGCCCGGTGAAAATTAAAGTTTCCTTCAGCCAGAACAGACATGTCCGCATTGTTTTGTTTAAGAAAGTTTATCATTTCATTAAAGTTCTCTTTTTTTCGCTTTTCAAGATTTTGAAAAACTTCTGTGCTTTCTGTAAGCGGCGGCGATGTTTTGCCTGTTGCTGAGGGAAATATTTCCTTGATGGTTTTTGAAACTTTCTCCAGGGAGTTCCCCGTAAGAACAATAAACTGCCAGGGCTGCTGGCTGGTCGGGTTCGGTGCCCATTTTTGCAGCCTCAAGGCACTCCAGCATTAGCTGTCGAGATGGAATTTCTTTTGTAAAACCCCGGATGCTTTTTCTCCGTTTAATCGTTTCAAGGCAGTCCACTGTTTACTCCTTCTAAATAGTATTTTCGTTCTACAATTTTAAAAGTGCGGCAGCATTTTTGAAGAAGATGTTTTCTTTATCGTTTGCCGTTAAAAAGTCTGATGAGTTGACAGCATTTTTTATGGCTTCAAGATTAAAAATTCCGTCAGAACCATAAACGATCTTGCGTGATCCAAGGGAGGCGTGGAGTTTTTTAATTGTCGGCAGCATGACCGGTTCACCCATTGCATCTTCAATCTGATTAAGGGTTGAGATGTCAACGTAAACGTTTTCGGCATACAGCCCCACCATGATGGTTTCATCCACCCAGGGGTAGCCGGCATGGGCGATGATGATGGGAAGGTCGGGAAAGTCGACCACAACATCATCAATAAAGGTAGGCCTGCAGTATTTTAACCGGCAGCCTTCAGCGGGCGGTTTAATGCCCATGTGGAACATCACCGGTACCTGCAGTTCCTGCGCTTTTTCATAAGAAGGATATAACCGTTCATCGTTGGGATAAAAGCCTGAAGGCGGGTTGATCTTAATTCCCTTGAATCCAAGGTCGTTTACGGCCCGGTCGATTCGGTTCACGTTAATCACTGAAGGGCGGTCAGGGTGAACAGCGGTAAAAGCGATGAACCGGTCAGGATGTGCCTTTATAAATTCAGCGGCATCATCATCTGAAAGGTTTGCTTCGGTTCTGTCTCCCAGGTTTCCGTAATCCTTTCCAAGGATTATAGCTTTGTCTATTCCTGCCTCATCCATGACGTTCAAATATTCTTCTGCGGGAAGACGATACGGGCTGCTTTTGGGAGGCAGGTGATTATGGATATCGATGATCATAATAACAACTCCTCAGCGGTTTTCATTTTTGTCACCATAACAGACAATAAAACACATGTAAAGATTCTTGCAAATAAGAACTTCTGTTCCGGCCTGAACAAACATTAGTCCCTGATTCACTGGCATCACGAGCGCTGTGGTAAAAGTGAGGAGGCCCATTCGGTAATGAAGGCAGATTTAGCTGGTGGCAAGTTTGCCTCAGGAGACTTTGGCGAGAATGCAGCATGGTGGTAGAACGATCACGTGGTTTGATACTGCGTTTAACAAAGAACCACCCTTCCCCTAATCTTTTGATAGAAGCGCGCTGAAGGATAGCAATGCTGGTGCCGATACCGACAGGATAAAATCCACAATCAGCGCCTCACAAATTGGCCCACATTGAATTTTTTTTGATTTTGAGGGGAAAAACCCCTCCAAAAAACGGCCCCTCATGGCCCGAAGGTGGAAAGCTGCGTTTAGTTTCCTCACCCACAGTGCTGTAGTGAGGAAACACGTGAAGAAAACCCTGCCGTCAGGTATTGGTTTTTAAAAAACATCCCCGGTGGCTTGGAAATAGTGCGTCTGTGTGTTTTGGAATACTATTTCAATTGTATTTACTTTTATTTCCTGATATTATTATCGTTTCTAAAAAATAGATAGAAAACCGGCTTTAATGAAGGAGTAAAAAATGGAATTAAATGTAGGAATTTTTGGCATTACAGGAATGGTGGGAAAAGAACTTCTAAAAGTACTTTTTGACAGAAAATTTCCGGTTAAAGAGCTTAGTGTATATGCGTCAGAAAGATCTGTGGGCAAAAAAATTGAAACCCCTCTTGGAACAAAGATCGTTAAAAACGCTGATTCAGCTGATTTTTCAAAACTTGATCTCGCTCTTTTTGCAATTGGCGGAGGATGGCCGAAAGAAAACGCAAAAAAAGCAGTTGATGCCGGATGCTTTGTCGTTGATAACTCTTCAACTTTTAGATATGACGATAGCGTGCCGCTTGTAATTCCCGAGATAAACCCTGACGCAATAGGAATTTCAAAACTGATTGCCAACCCTAACTGCACAACAGCAATCGCTGCCATTCCCCTGTGGCAGATCTATAAAAATTTTGGGCTGAAGAAAGTCATCATCTCTACGTATCAGGCTACGAGCGGAGCAGGAAACGGCGGAATGGCAGAGCTTGAACAGGAAACCAGAAAAGTTCTTGCAGGTGAAGAAGCAGGCTGTGATGTTTTCAGACACCCGATTGCTTTTAATGTTATCCCTCATATTGATGTTTTTCAGGACAACCTGTACACAAAAGAAGAAATGAAAGTGGTATGGGAAACAAGTAAAATATTTGCAGACCAGAACATACCCATTTCCTGCACCTGTGTAAGGATCCCCACGATGCGGGCCCACTCGGAAAGCATTGTGGTTGAAACTGAAAAACCGATAATCCCTGAAGAAATCCGCAGTATTTTTGAAAAAACACAAGGCATCGTTGTAAAAGACAATATTTCCGACTGTGTCTATCCCATGCCCCTTACCGCAAGTGAAAAATACGATGTGGAAGTCGGAAGGATCCGTCAAAACCTTATATTTGGTGATCATGGTCTTGAGTTTTTTGTCTGTGGTGACCAGATCCTTAAAGGCGCCGCTTTAAACGCTGTACAAATAGCAGAAGCTATAGCAGCAAAACTGTAGATTTGTTTTATCTGTTTTGTACTTATGCTTTTCACTTGAACCCTTGAATACTCGGCCCCTTGAAACCTTTTAACAACTATTCATTCGGCTGAAAGGTGCAAGTGCGGACTGATTCGGACCACGGTTACAATTATGAAAAAAAAGAGCAGCAACACGGTCTGGCATGATTCGACCATTACAAAACAAAACCGGGAAAAACTCTTTAATCAAAGGGGAGTAGCACTCTGGTTTACAGGACTGTCAGGCTCCGGAAAGTCAACCCTTGCCAATGCGGTTGAAAACAGGCTTTTTGAAATAGGCTGCCACACCTATGTCCTGGACGGAGATAACGTTCGCCATGGACTCAACAGCGACCTTGGCTTTTCTGAAACAGACCGTATTGAAAATATCCGAAGACTTTCAGAGCTGGTTCACCTTTTTACAGATTCAGGCATCATTGTCTTATCCGCCTTCATTTCCCCCTTTAAAAAAGACCGCGAAAGCGCAAGACGCCTTTTAAAGGATGGTGATTTTTTTGAGGTCTTCTGCAGATGTGATCTTTCAGAATGTGAAAACAGGGATCCAAAAGGTCTATATAAAAAAGCCCGGGCGGGAGAAATACCAGAGTTTACCGGAATATCATCACCTTATGAAGAACCTGAAGAACCTGAAATAATTGTTGATACAGACAAAAACAGTGTTGCCTCCTGCGCAGAAATAATTGTCGCGCACCTGAAAAAAGAAGGGGTTCTTGGCAGCAAATAACATCTGTAAGAACCCCGGCATGTCTTTTAAATACATACAATTATTGTCTATCCGGAAATAAGCGCTTTCCCCTTTTCAGAAATAGCAGCAAGCAGATCAAGATATGATTTTTCAAAGGCCTTCACTCCGGCATCCTGAAGATCAGCATACACCCGATTAAGATCAATACCGCAATTTTTTATCTGAGAAAGTATTGTGTCTCCCTCATCCAGACCGGCTTCAAAAGAGTTTAAAGCCTCACCATGGTCTCTGAAAGCATCGATCGTTTTGGGAGGAAGGGTATTCACCGTGTTCCTGACGATCAGCTCTTCTACATACTTAATATCACTGTAGGACGGATCCTTTGTCCCTGTACTTGCCCACAGCAGTCTCTGAACCTCTGCCCCTTTTTCTTTTAATTTTAAAAACCCGGGATCAGCAAAAATCCGGTTATACATGGAATATGTCGATTTTGCCACACTTACAGCGGTTTTACCTCTTAAGGGCGCGGCCTTATCCTTACCTTCTTTTAAAGCTTCATCTATCAGCATGTCAACACTGGTATCTATCCTGCTGATAAAAAAACTTGCTACAGAATGTATACCGGCCACATCCTTACCCTGTTTCAGCCTTTCTTCCAGCCCCTCAATATATGCAAGAGCCACATCACGGCAGCACTCAGGAGAAAAGATAAGAGTGGCATTTACATTGATCCCCTCACAAATAAGCTGCCGGATAACTGAAATACCCTCTTTAGTAGAGGGTATTTTAATCATAATATTGGGAAGACCTATTTCTTCAAGTATTGCCCTTGCCTCAACGATACTTGCCCCAACATCGAAAGCAAGCTGAGGATTTATTTCGATAGATACAAAACCGTCTTTATGTCCAGTTTCTTCATAAACCGGCAAAAAAAGCGTTGCCGCATCCCGTATATCCGCTATCGTTACCGCGTGATAAATTGCGGCTGCTTCTTTTCCCTCTTTTGTTAAATTTTTAATCTGTTCATCATAATCAAGGCTCTTTGATACTGCATTCATAAAAATAGTTGGATTTGATGTAACGCCGCAGATACCGTCTTCTTCGATCATGTTTTTTAACGCATTATCATGAAGCTCCCTGCGCTGAATATTATCAAGCCAAAGGCTCTGACCGGCTTCTTTTAATTTACGTGTTCTTGCTTTCATGTTTCTTCCTTTATTTTTATTAATTTTTCACACAACAGGCAGTTTTATCCTGAAAACAGTCCAGTTGTTCTCTGGCAAACTCTCAAACTCCATAACACCATTATGCATCACCGTAAAAATTTTTACAATCGATAAACCCATGCTCTTATCTTCCCGGTCATGTTTCTGAATCGGATTATTATCATGCATGATCTTTTCCTGAAGTTCCTGTGAGATATTTCCGGTATTTCCAACCTCAATAACAGCATAGCCCTCAGCAAAACGTGAAACAACAACAAGTTCTCCGGATTCAAATTCCTCCAGTTTTTTACAGGCATTATCCAGGAGATTTCCAACGATCCTTCCGACTTTTTTTCTGTCAGCTAAGATCTGAAGACTCTTGTCATTCAGGTTTTTCCTGAAAGTTACCCCGGAAGGCAAGTGACAGGCATCAACCCTTTCCTGAATTACCTCATTTAAATCAAAAAGCACTTTCTGGGCAAACGGAACACCGTCGGTGACAATATCATCCACGGCATACATACTCTTGCAAAGTTTTTTATAAAGAAGATCCAGCTCTTCCCGGGTTGTCTCAGGCTTTGCAAGCATTTTTGTATAAACATTTGCAATCGCGCTAAACGAAAGAATCTGATTATAAAAATCATGGCGTTCATTAGAACGTATAGACGTGCGGATGCAGAGTTCAATATCCTGGATAAGCGCATTACAGAAAAACATTACGTCTTTTTCAATCGGCTTCGATTCATCCCCGTCAAGAACAAGCACATTAACCACATTGTCTCCATCTTTAATGGGAATGAAATATACATTCTCGATCTTCTTCTGTAAATAAAGCTTGTAACTGGCTTTCATTCGCGCATCTTTTTTTGCATCCTCAATTAAAAGAGGTACACCCGAATCACAGACCTCCCTAAAAGCCGAGTGCTCATCAAAAGAAAGCGTTTCACCATATTTGTGGGCAAAGGGAGAAAGAGGATATCCGGCAATAAGAACTGCAAACCGCTGCCCGCTTGAATCTTTTTCTATAGAAAAAAGAGAACAGCGGTTAACATTAATTATCTCTGCGATTTTTGTCACCAAAAAGCTTAGGGCCTGATCAAGAGACTGGGTATGTTTAAAAACCGAAACCAGCGCCTTACGGCTTTCCTGTATGATCTTTGACCCCTTTTGAAGATCACGCTTTTTCTTTTGTACCAGTACAAAACTGAAACGACTTACAATACTTTTTAAAAGCTTGATCTGTGCTTCATAAAAATATTTATCTTTTTCTTCAAAATAAAGTTGTAAGGCACCAATAAGCACCTCTTTTTTTTCAGCCCCTTCATAATCAAGAAGCTGCAGGGGAAGCGCAAGTACCGAATTAAGACCCATGGAAAGAATCTTTTCCTTCTCTTTATACATTGTTTCGCTATTCACATCAGGCACGCAATAATGATTTTTCGTTCTCATCACATGTCCAGATATTGAATCTTCATAAGATATCTCCTCAGCTCGCTCAACATCCCAGTTGAAAGCTCCTCCGGCAACCATGGTATTTTTTATGGGGTCATATGTACGGCAGGTGGCACTTTTTGCATTGGTAAGAACAGCAGCATCACGGCACAGAATATTTAAAAGGTCCTCATCCTGGATATCAGGAGATATATTCATTATACCGTCAGCAGTCTTTACTATTTTTTCAAGATCTATCCAGGGATTTTTCATCAGATAATCTATCCGGTCAGAATCTTCCCTGAAAAAAAAGGCAAGGGCCCCCCTTTTTTTTGAATCTTTTAAAACATTATAAAGATCAGGGTTCTTTTTTAAAAAAGACTGTATTTCTTTAAAACTGATGTTTTCTTCTTCTGACATATTTTTTTTATTAAATGGTTAAATTTAAGCTTAATATATTACAAATAAGATTTAATGTAAAAACAAAAAACTCGGGATTTACAAAGTTTAAAAATAGCAGAAAGTGTGGCTTCTCGCACACCCCGCTTAAGCGGGATAGCTTTGTTTAACTTTAGAAAAAACCCCGGGCCAAAAGAAAGAAAGCCTTGAAGGAATATATCACCCTCAAGGCTTTCTTTTTATAAAAACTATTTTTACAGATTATCCGCTGATATAAACCTACCGATAAGTATCTGTTGAATATATCATCTCAAATCTGTATTCATCTTCAGTACCAAACAGCACAAAAGTCACCAGGACACCCACGGTAAAAGAAGAAGACGCTCTTACCTGCGAATAATAGGCTCCATCACTGTAGGCCCAGTCCATAATCGCTGATGTTCCAAAAAATCCGCCCACCACAAAGATATTTAAATCAGAATAAAGCTGAGTCGGATTTGTGGCCTGAACAGTCAGAAAAGTTCCTGCGTTAGGATCTGCAGCATCCGGAGCTGCTCCGAGTACCGTAATAAAGGTAACATGGAAAGCACCCAGATTTTCAATTATTGAGCCTGGCAGATCATAACTCAGATGCACTTCCTGGTCAGTCATCAGAAAAACAAAGTCTGACTGAATTCCGCCATCCGCTGCATAGGCAGGCATACTGCCAAGTACTGCGGAAAACAGTAAAAGGGCTGCAAATAAGCTCGAAAAAAAATTATTTTTCATTTGCCTTCTCCCGAAAAAATGGTTCGCGCTGCGATTACAGTACTGCTGCTGTTTCTGTAAGATTAAATGTCATGGTAAACTCAAGCGGAAAAGAAAGTTCATCAATTCCGTCTGTAACACTTGTGATCATCGCAAAAATAGCAATCACAGTAAATGAGCTGTTAATGGAATTAACGGATGTGATTGAATAAGGAGTTGTAATACTCTTTATATCAAAAACGGGCCCATCGTTTTGCAGATTTAAGCCTGCAGCAATCATCCTGAAGTCCAGATACTCTTTTGAACCGATAGTAGAATGGAGACTCATGGTTATGGTCAGATCATCAGCATCGCCTGTACAGATAACAATGGATGTAAAAATATTTGAAAGAGTCCAAAGATCAAACACGCCGTTAATATCAAATCTTCTCTGCTGCTGTTCAGGTGCACTCAGCATAATGACCGGAGGCATGACAAAAGCATCATCTTCTGCAAATACAGGGGTTGTGGTAAATGATAGTGCCATAATTAAACTTAGTAATGCGATAACGATTCCCTTTGTTCTTTTCATTCTTTTTCTCCTTTTAATTAATGTTTAGATGTTCAAATTCGTAATTATTGTTTATTATATACTCTCTTCGAATCAATATATCAAAGCCTTAATTTTTTTTCCGTGTTTCCTCTGTCTTTAAAGAAATAGACGTATCTACTTTTAGATTATTGCATATAATTTTTAGTACTTGATAAAAAAAGCACTTGCTATTTAGACCATAAAATTAATTCCGGGAACAAAAATAGGTTGATAAGTAAATTATATAAAATAACCAAATATATTTCATTACATAATTTATAAGCAAAAAATATACCACTCCTGCATACTTTATACGGACTGATAATTTTAGCAAAAACCCATAAATAAATCAGCTACTTACATGAAATATCGCTTGTATTGGCAATCAAAATAAATAAAAAAAATATTTCAATGGTTCTTTTCAACCAGATTAAATAAAACATATGGTTATCTATAACCAAAAAAACTTGTGGTAAAGCTCATCTTTTCATATATAAATTATTAAAACTTATGTTTGCAAAAGTTCCGAAAAAAGCTATAACCCTGAAAAAAAATGTTAAGATAATAATGTCATTCTAAAATTCACTGTTAACAGTCAAATGAAAAAACAAGAACCAATTTAAGAAGTTTTTCTGGTCTGAAACTTCAGCCAAACGATCATCCGGTTGAAAAACTTTTAATCAGGGAGAGCAGCATGGAAAAAAGCAAAACAGAAATAGAAACTATCATTCTTGCATTTCTTAAAGAACACGGCGAAAGCTATTTCACCTGCGCACTTGCAACATGTCATGACAATGTCCCCCGGAACACACCCATTGATGCAAGGAATGACGGGCTTAACATGTATTTTGTTGCAGATCAGGGCGGCAAGCTGGAAAACATCAGGGAAAATCCCGATGTTTGTCTTGCCGTATTTATTCCGGTGGGTAAGGGATATATGACAAATGCCCGAGGACTTCAGATGTGGGGCAAAGCACACATCATTAAAAAGGAAATAGACCCTGGGGCTTTTCAAAAGGGCTTTAATACCATACGCCTTGATGAGATATCAATGTCTCTTAATGGCAAGCCCTTTCCGGATGAAGCAAAAGAGGAACTCACCATAATTAAAATAGTTCCGCAAAAAATTTCCCACTTTGTCTCCATGGGCGAAAAACCGGAAAAATACATCTGGCAGGCCGAATAGCTCAATGGCAGGGCCAAAGAATGAAAGGTGAGAAGTGAAGCGTAAAAAGAATAAAGCTGTAGATAAAAGGCAAAACCAGACTTGAAGTCTGATAAATACGTAAAGGTCTAAAAGAAAGGCAGGATAGCAATTATCCTGCCTTTTTACCTCATCAATAAAAGAAACAACTTATTTTTGAGTATCAAGCGTAAGCTCTATACGCCATACGCTATGCTATCAATATTCCTCACAGAAGGGACCGTCTGAGTTTGTCCCGCTCATAAGCCCCTCGCAAACAAATTTAGGTGCGCCGTAGCTGCACCACGCTTTACCCGCTATACTGGCCATACAGCGGTTACTGTCTTTTGCCATTCCTTTTTCTATCAAACAGCTGTTACCGGTGGTCACCACCACCGTAGATGCATCTGCGCCATCCTGTCCTTTACAGAAAGTTTCAACCTCAGCAGTTGTCCAGCCCTGGTCTATTGGAAAGTCTGCGCAGTTATCATCGATAAACGAACTTTCATAGCGACAGGTCAGAACCTGTGAATCATCCGGAATAGTTTCCCCATCACCACAAGTTTCGCATTCTGAAGCAACAGCCACACAATTACCATTGGTACATTTGATGGGCTTGTCATCAGGGCAGGCTCCCTTCGCAACAGAATCAAGAACAATATTCATTTCGATCTCAGTCCCTTTATGAGAAACACCATCTAATGGAAAAGTAAAAGCTGTCTGGTTATCTGTAAAAGAATAACCGATTGCCGTAAACTGTGTCTGGTTATCTCCCCAGTAATAGTCTGCATCAATCGGGATCGGTGGAAACTTTTCATCAAGTTGAAGATGAATATAAAGCTTATAATTACCCGTAAGAGAATACTCCCCGTAGTAAGTGCAGGCAGGTACCGTCATTTTATAAGGCGGCGGTCCTTCCGGATTAATAACCTGATTATAATCGGTCCCGCCATCAGGCGGCCGGGTCGGCGGAAACTCCCACCTGTCAGCATCATAAAAAAAGGCGATAAGCATATGCGGTTTTTTAAACAAGGGGAGCTGCTCCCCTTCCGGTAAATTTATGGTAAGCTTCAATTTGTCACTGTCGGGGCAGATATCATTTGAGCATTCCGGAGTAATGGAGGGATCGGCTTCAAAGCCAGTGCATTCACAGGGACTCCAGCAGGTCCCGTTATCATTGCACACCTGGGCACCATCCGGCTGTTCATATCCGTCACAGTCACAGTCCCGGGTCTCACCCGGCGTACACGCTTCTATTTCATCACACGCAATGGCTACGCTGGGTGTATCACGGACACAACGCACATCCCCGAGACTGCAGATATGATTAAAACAGACACCGCCGATCTCCGGCATAATACTTGACAGCCAGCGGTCGTCGTCACTGGCGGATTCCTGTGCCCAAACCTCAAGATAGTGTCCGGCCGAATAAATATCCGGTTTGTCACAGGTCCCGCTGAGTTCCTCTTTCATATAACACCCGTCAACTCCCGGCCCATCAAACATAGTGCTCCCAATACAAGAGGTGGCCCAACTGTCTGTAAAGGTGCAGTTATCATCAACCGGACATAAACCGCTGGCTTCGGTGTTCGGATTGCCCGCAATCAGACTTCGCAGCTCTCCAATAGTGGGAATTCTCCAGTCATCATAACCGCCCAGCACCAGCTCTTCACAATACTGAACCGCCTCTTTCGAGGTCACCCCGATATCCGTATATTCCCCGCTTTTATCTTTCCCAAAAGCATCTTTTTGCGGATTCTGCCAACACAGATCAGTTTCATCATCGCACCAAATAGAATATGTGTTTTCACACTCACACGTTTCACATCCGCTGCCGTCTGTTTTACAGTTCTGAAAGCTCAAAGATCCATCAGAACAAAAACAGGGTTCCCTTTCTGTACACACCTTATCGCAACCGGAAAAACCCATGACAAGAAAGAAACTAAACACAAAAAACAAAATAGTATATTTTCTCATTTTCCCCTCCATCGTTTGACTGTTATTTTATAACAAAACATATTTTATAAAATTTAAATCATTCAGCCTATAACATAAAAAAACTTATGGATTACTAAAAACATATCAGAAATCATTTGAACTGTATATGAGGGTAAACCTGCATTTTTCTATAGGGCCAACCCTTAGTATGGAATTCTTATTAACAACTGTTTTGTGTTTTGCAGAAAATGTTTACAAATTATTCTGCATTTTCAATAAAGAAGCTTACAAAATTATTGTTTCTTCCTTTCATTTTAAATAAGGCTAAACACATTACCCTGTTTTTACTTGTTTACTTCAAGGAATCAATATTTACGAATTGCTGGACTTCGTGTTATGAAAAATTTACGAATTTTTATTCGCCTCAAAATAAATTATTTTGGTAATGATTATAATAACATTTACCGCACTTAACGTACCAATTAAAGTTGCCAATAAATTAATATTTATGCGATTATCGTAAACTCTAGCACGGACAGTAAGCTTTTCAAGCTTTTATTTTAAATTCTAATTTTTTAAAAATAGAGACTGTTCCTGTTCTTTTTTCAAAGGCGGCGCACAGACCTGTAATGATGACGGAGACTGTTTCGGGCCTTGTGAATGCACCGGATTTGTCTCGACACCGCAGCCGGTAGATGTCTGTCCGGGATGTGATCAGATCACCGTAAACATAACCGTCCCTGAGGGACTATCGTATGAACCCGGCCAGATCGTGGCATTCTTTTACCATCCTAACAACTTCCCGCCATTGGGACCGCCTGACGGCGGGACGTCTGATCAACAGATCATGAGTCCGAAAATTGAAGCGGGCAAACCCTATACCATGATCATTCCAGGCTGCACCTATTACAGAGATGAGTGTCTGGAAGGCAATTATCATCTGTATGTATCTCTTTTAGAAGGTTCCGGCATGCCCCTGTTAACGCCGGGAGACTATGTCTGGGGTCCGGGCAAAGACCCGATTCTGCTTGGCAGCGGTGACCAGGAAATAGACCTTGTTCTGGAACTTGTTGAATAGCTCTTTCCATTAAAGAACAGCAAACAAAAAACCCGCTTTAATAAGCGGGTTTTTTTGTTGTGTAATTTTAAAAAGCAGTCCTACTTGGTGATAATCAGGTCCTTCACCTTAATGTTTGAAACATCAGCATCGGATACCAGTTTACCCAGGGACATGTCTTCAAATACATTAACCACTGTAGCGATACCGATCTCTTCGGAGTCACTACCAAGGACCTTACCGGTAATAGGATGAATGATCTTTTCACCTTCACGGAACACAATAAACTTCATCTCTTTCTTGATGTTCTGAAGGGTTCCGAAATCCGCATAAATATTGTTTCCCTCAACCTTGATGACCGTACCTTCGATCAAAGGAAAACTGTGCTTGAACTTTAACGCCAGACCGTTTGTAATATACTGGATCTGGGATATCTCCTTGTCCTGGGTGTAGACATCTTTTGAATCAAGAAGCGTTGAGGTCTCGGTGTTTACCAGCCTTGCATAAATCTCAAGAGACCCTGCAGTCTCCCGTACAGAACCCATCAGGATCGCTTCGGCAGCAACCAGCCTTCCGACTTTTACCGCTTTACTCTTGTCAACCAGATCCGTTTCGCTTAATTTAAGCTCCTGAAGTACTTTTTCAAGCTCTGCGCCTCTGCTGACAATACTGAAGCGGTCCTGCTCAAAAAATGAATCGATCAGGTTATCATAAACAATATCTGCGACACCGGCTTCCTGGCCCTTGATGTCAAAAGGCATCACCGCAATACTCATACGGCTGCCGATCTGATGGACTTTGGGTATCTCGCGTTTGATATTGACTTCTTTTGTCGCCGTGTTTCCTGCCGCATCAACCACTTCGATAATGATTTTGTTGTCGCCTTCCGAAAGCTCAACCAGCTGGTTGAAAAAGAGGGTTCTTCCCGGAAGCACAAACAGTTCTTCGCCGTTTATTTTTACGGTCTGCACTTCTTTAAGACCGGTAACGCTCCCGTCAATATATATGGTGTCATAGTAAACGGTCTGGGTGTCCACCAGATCTTTCAAATTCAGCCTGAATTTACCGACTCTCTGTACTGCTGCATAATAGCGGTTTTCACCGGTGTCCAGCACACCCGATCCCTGGAGAGCAACGCGTATGGGCTGGTTCTGTCGATAAGCATATGAGGGGGATAGTTTTTCTTTGGCCATCTGCGGCACATAAACAAGGTCAAGCTGTGCCAGAGTTGTGTTTCCGGCCATATCGGTTGCTGCAAAATTGATCTTGTTGGTCCCTTCTTCCAACTGAACCGTAAAGGTAAAATCGACCTCCCGCTCCTTATTGTATGCCAGCACCTGATCATTTATCTTCAATGTGGTCACACCGGTGGCATCTGCAAGCGAACCGCTTAACACAACCTTGTTTTCAGCCACTTCCTGACCGTCGGCAAAATTCTTCACATTAAGCATCGGGCCCTGGTAATCGCCGATCACTTTTACTTTTTTTTCTGAGACCTTGCCCAAAAGATCTGTGGTCTTTACACTGATCTCATTTAAGCCTTTTTTAAGTCTTAGTTTCCTGGAAAATGGAATTTTTTTAGCAGACAGCTCTATAAAAAGAGGGACGTCATTTACGGATATTTTTTCAGCATATGAATCATCCTCCACCTCACCCTTTAAATCCATCTTAAAACTGTTGGTGACCTCTCCGCCAAGATCCGCAAGGCTGATGCTGGGTGCCGCCGTATCAGAACCGGATTTCTCAACAATCGCCCTTCTGACCTTATTCAGGTAAAACTTGGCCTTTCCGGTCTCAGTTGTTGCAAGAGAGTACTCCAGCTCCTTTCTTGCCTCCTCATGACTGCCCATGTTATGCAGAGCCACCCCCAGGTCCCTGTGAGGGAAATAATCCACAAAGTGCATACCATATGTCCGGGCACGGCGCTGATCCTTATCCCGCTGTTTTATGGCTTCCCTATAATCTTCAGCAGCCTCCTTAAAAAAACCGCCTTCAAGAAAGGAACTTCCTCTCTCATAAAAATTCCACCAGCGCTCTCTGAAAAGCCCGTCAGTCACACCATACTGCTTCCCGTCTTTTAAATATTTTGGATCAGGAGGCGTATTACACCCAAGCATAGTCGCAAAAAATGCTGCGGTGATAATATAGTATATAAATATTTTTGTTTTCATCATACCCCTTTATTTAGAAGTGATAAATCATAGATAAATAAAGCATATGCTGATCTGCATCAACATTTGACCCTGTCGCACCCCCTATCATTTCTCCTGACACGTCATCACCCCATCTGTAAACATAGGCACAGTCAAACACCGCATTTCCAATCATGATGCCGGTACCAATACTGACACCCAAAAAATCATCGGCATGTTTACCTGAAGGCTGAGGATCTGAAAAAACACCCAGCCTTAATGGAATAATTGTTTTTTCAAGGATAAAAAGGTATTCACACCCCAGCCTTAACTGGGTGGTATCATGGACATTTGTATCCTGTCTGGGCGTACCGGTTATCGGACTGCTGCTGCTGCCGTGTTTCTGTTTTACCCAGAAATTAGACCACTGTGTCCGGTAAGCGTCAAAAGCAACGGTAAACGTATCCGACAGTCTGAAAGAGATGCCCAGGCCATAAGACATGGGAAATTCCATCTCAAAGCTGTTTTCGGTCCATCTCTGGGAATTATTCGTCACCCCTAATCGGGAGGAGACAACTTTTTCATGCTCATAGGTTTCCCGGTCAAAGTCACCCTTTAAAGGTGACTTGAACACACCGCCGATGGTGATGACGCTGTTTAAACGCCAGAGAAATCCCACATTAAAGTTAAACCCCTCAAAGTTCTTGTTCTTCTCATTATAGTAAGAATAGCCATGGCTGGTAAACAGCCCTGAACCGCTGTAAACACGTGTGTCGGCCGTAACAATATTGGTCATTTCCCATTCATTGTCATAGCCCATATTATCCGTCCAGAAATTAAAGGTCATGCCGACCGAAAGCTGCGGTGTCAGCTGAATGGCAAAAGCGGGAGCGAGCGCTTTGAGTGAGCCTGTCTGGCTGTATGAAAAATTAAAATCACTAAGAGCCGTAAGGCCTCCGCCCTGTCCCATCTGCATATAATCAAAGGAAATATCGTTATAAAAATCATAGAGACGCTGATAATTAAGAGAAAGGACCACATTTTTATCAAACATCATCACAGGCACTGCAATACTGAAATAGTTAAGGTCATCCCTGTGCACCTCATTCATCCCTCTCATCTCTGGATGATAATCAGACTTCAAAAAGGTTCTTCTGTGCGCATAACTGAACACAAATGAGATCTCAGGCCTTTCAAGCTGAATAAGACCAGCCGGATTCCAGGATGCTGCTGTTGCATCATCTGCAATAGAGATAAACGCCCCGCCCATACCCATGGCCCTTGCTCCGGACCCCACCGGGTTAGGTGACGAGTTTATCTGCACCGTTGATGATATCTGTCCAAAAGCAGCTGTAACAGATAAAAAGCACAGAGGTACAGCAAGAAGTAATATGAGAAATTGCTTCTTCAATAGAACCCCCTTTCCAAAAGCTTCTATTAATATTTATATTTATATATAAGATGTTTTATTAACTGTATTACGGACAATTCATTAAAAACTTTAGTGAACCAGCTGCTCCAGCTTCAGATCTTCTTTGATGCCTTTAATACCTTCCGGCATCGGCGCGTAAGCCGTATCGTTTTCAGCCTTTGAAACAGTAACCGTCCCCAGAGGTTTGTAACGTATTCTTCCTGTTCTTTCTGACTTTTTCTCCTCCAAAATCTTAAATTCCATACCGGCCTTAACCCCGGTATCTGTACCAATATTTAATACTACTTCATTCTCCTCAATTGCAAGTATTTTTGCTCTTAGGGGATAGCCCTTTATGACCTTTTCAACTATTTTACCTGTTACTGCATTTGCAAGTTCATCAATATCTTTTGACTTTTCCCTTACAGCCCCTTTTAAAGAAGTTGTTTCAGTGTCGGTAAGACGTATACTAGCCTGTATATCCCCTTTATAGCGCATAATAGAACCTGTTGCAATTATTCTTGCAGAGAGAATCCTTCCCAGCCTTACTGCAGTATCCCTGTTTACAAGGTCTGTTGAGCTAAGCTTCAGCTCAGCCAGAAGCTTATCCAGCATCTCTCTTTCAACGATCTGAACCCGTCCGCTTTCCTGCAGCAGATCACTTATCTGGAGCATGAAAAACTCATCTTCACCCTCCCTCTGGGCAGGCGCTCCTTTTTTATTAAAATCAATAAAACTGATGGCCACCGGTCTTGATGTCCACGGATCTTTCGAAGGAACCGGTATTTTTCCTGTTTTAAAACCTTCAGCAAGATCTTTTACCAGAGCGTCAATACGTCCCTGCCTGGCCTGGTCTGCCACCGCTTTTTTCTCATTCTGGGCCTGCATCAAAAATGCGGACGCGTAAGGATCGGAAGGCCCGGCCTTAACTGCATTTTGAAATGAAGACAAAGCGCCTTGCGCATTTCCTGCTTTTTGCATCGCAAAACCGTAATTCGTTGATATCTCCGAACTTGCCGGATTAAGCTGAGCCGCCCGACCGTAATATTTAAGTGATTTTCCGGCATCGCCCCTGGAGGAATAGATCCTTCCGATACCGTTTAAGGCCTCTGCTTTCTGCCATTTTACGCCGCCTTTTATGGCTGCTGCCTTTTCATACGCTTTCAAGGCATCATCTGTTTTGCCCTGGGCAAGCATGATATGACCTTTTATGACGTTGGCATACAGGTTATACGGTGCTGCTTCAAGCGTTTTATTACAAAACGCCATGGACTTTTCATACTCCCCGGTCTCAAAATAGACCGCAGCAAGTCCTTCTGTACGTTTAGGATCGCCTGCGGAAAGACCCTCAAATCCCTGCCTTGCTTTCTCGACCTGATCTGTATTTAAAAATGAGTAGGCCTGCAGATAAGGATCAGCCTTGACGACTCTGTCACCCCTGTTCATGAAAAACAGACCCAAGATCGCAAGAATCACCACAAGAGCGGCTCCGATCGCCGCCATCTTTACATTTGAAGACTGGGCTCCGGGCTGAAACGCAACCGTATCGCTGGGCGCACTTCTTAACTGTGAAGCATCTTTCAGACCAGCGGAAGCTTCTTCCCCTGTCTCATCATACGCCTCCTCTTCAATATCGAGATAATTAAAACCGGGATCACCGTAAAGCATATAACTTGCCCATACAATGGTATCTTCTCCGTATTCTTTGATAAGAAACAGCCTCGCCTGACGCATGGCCTCCCCAATTGTGGCACCTTCCATAAGAGCGCTGTAAAACTCCACGGCAAAGAGCTCTCCCGGCTCATCCAGTATTTCCCAGAAGGTGCCGACATAATGCTGGACGCCGGAAATCAGAAAAGCATTCGCCAGTCCAAAAATCTCCTGACTGTAGCTTGAATCCAGCTTCCATTCCTCGGTCTGGCCGGACTGACAGGCATTGCAGAAAACCAGAGCCGGCATGGGCCGGCCGCCCACCAGCTTCATAACATCGGATGCGGTAAATTTTCCGCCTTCAAGCAGCCAGCCGCTGTTTGAAGGATCATCAGGAGTATAGTTGGCATGACCGGCATAGTGGACCAGATCAAAGTTTCTTATTTTCTCTTTAAGATATGAGGAAGTGACCTGGCCGCTTTTCTGATTTGCACTGATGAAAGCAGTATTTGCATCGAGTTTTTTCCTGATATTTTTACCCTCTTTTGATGAGTTCTCAAGATCACCCCTCGGGTCAGAGACAATCAGCATCTTTAACGGACGGGAAAGCTCTCTCTGTTTTATATTGACCACACCGTGCTTGGTCTTTACGATCCTTCCCATATTAAATTTTTGACACAAAAACTGCTCTCCGTCATAAAGAAGCTCCCAGGGGATCTGAACCAGACTGTCTTCTATGATAAACACAACATCTTGGACCTTTGCGCTGCGAAGCGCCTCTTTTGCTTTTACAGTTAAAAGCTCGTCAAACAGGACCTGGCCCAAATCACGCAATTTGTTAAGAATATCTTTCGAGACCCTGCCCCGGGTATTTGCACGGTTGAGGATATCGGTAACATCTTTGCAGTGCTCATCGATCTTTGCCATGGTGACTTTAAGTTCTTCATAGGAAGAGATCGTACTCTGGGCCTTATCCGACTTTTCTGAAGCAGTTACCTTCAGGGTTTCATTATCCCTGCTGATATCGATTTCAAGTTTCTTTTTATTTTCTCTTCTTTTCCGCTGAACTTTAGCGACTGATGCAGCAGAACGGGTAAGTCCCGCAACAGCCTCTTCATCGCCCCAGACAACCCGGTACACATCTATGGCTTCTTCTTTGCCTTTTACTTTTGTGGACTTTGCATAGCGGCAGAGAATGTCATCCGCATTCCGGACCTCATCATAGACAGAAGTTGAGACAAGGATCTCATCCGGCTCGGTCAGGGACTCCACCCGGGCCGCGACATTAACAACATCTCCAAAAATATCTTTTTCCTCCACCAGGCCCTCTCCCGTATTTATTCCGATACGTACATGGATCTGATCCTTTTTATCTTTTCTACTCTTATTAAACTCAAACAGACGCTCCTGCATTACAATGGCTGAACGCACTGCGGGTTCCGGATCCTCAAAAGAAGCCATTATGGCATCACCAATAGTCTTTATGACATGGCCTCCGTTTTCTTCAACACACGGAAAAAGCATCTCATTATGCTTCTGAACCATCAAACGGCCTTCGATATCCCCATAAGTCTCAAAAAAACTGGTTGAGCCCTTGATGTCAGTAAACATCACAGTCACAACCTTGGAAAACTTCTCTTTCAGCTGGGCATCAAGTTTTTCCCTGTCCCTTAGAATCTTTTCTATACTTTTGTCTTCTTCAGGCGCACGGTTTTTCTCTTTTTTTTCTTTTTCGTCAGCCATTGTTTACTCCTTTATCCTCAGTATGACTTCCCCCAGATTTTTATCATCTTTTCTAGCCGTTAACTTATACCAGCCAAACGGCATATTTTCAAAAAGCGTTTCTCCTTTTACAGCCATATAGGAAGCAACCTCTCTTCTAGTGTTTAAAAGACCCAGCCTGACTCCGTCAAAAGGAGCCCCTGTATCAGGATCTTTTGTTATTACTTTTATGTCGGAAGCATTATTTCTTACCTTTTCGATCTCGATCTGAAGTTTTATCGCCTTAAACACTTTTTCTAAAACAATCAAATTTTCGGAAATTACTTTTCTGCTTCCCCGCACATATACAAATTCCCGCTCACGTGGGAAAAAAATATCCATAAAGTTATTACAAAATGAATTTATTTTTTCTATGACCTTTTCCCATAACAACCCGGTAAAAGCAATTTTTTTCTCAGGAATACGGGAAAGGATCCTTTCAGCAACAGGGTCCGGAACCTCGGACTCGCAGGGCAGATAATCTTCTTCAAGAAGCGCTGAAACTTCAAACAGGGTATGGCGACACCTGTCACACGTTAAGAGATGAAGCTCCAGCTCATTCCTTAAATTATCCGGAAGTTTTTCCATTAAAAAATCATAAAAAACCTCTTCGTCAGGACAGGTTTGAGGCTCTTCAGATCTTTCACCGGACCTATAATACCACTTTAACAGATTCTTTATGTCATTGTTTTTTGTTAACATTTTATTCTCTATGGAAGATCCGTATCTCTGCAATTATTATAAATAGACGAATTAACTTCTTTATTCTTTTGTTTTTTTTTCTCCAGTGCCTTCTTTAATTTCTCCCTTAAAAAATTACCCCTGCTGTAAACAGCACTTGTGGTGTAGTTAAAGACCCTGGCAATCTCCCGCGGAGGAACCTCATCATAGTAGAAAAGACGCATGAAAAGCTGATCCCTTGGAGCAAGGCTTTTTATCAGGTCTTTTAAAGCAGATCTTTGTTCCTCATCTTCAAGTACCTTCAGAAAAACATTAGAAAAAGCCTCTTTTTGACCTGTTTCCCTTTCAGTCCTATCATCAGAAAAAGAGACGGATTCTTTTTTTCGTCTCATATAATCAATTGTAGCTCTGGCAGCGATTACCCTGATCCAGGTTGAAACAGAACAGCCGTTTTTCCCCTCATACAGCCTGAGCTTATGCCCGTTTTTGTCCATGATCGAGAGAAAGATATCGTTATGGAGATCATCTATATCCTCGGGAGAGGCGAAGAAATCTTTACTGCGAATTACTTTTTGGATTACATAATAGACTAGAGCGGTATACTGTTTGATAAAGAGCTGCCATGATTCACTGTTGCCCTGAATACATTTATGGATCAGCTCTTTTTCCTGACTCAGGTCTTTCATGTCAAACCCTTTAAAAAACGGATTCTTCTCCAATTTAGCTGAAGAAGGGGATTTAAGGATTCCAGGGTCTAAATGCATCGGGCTGCGGACAACTGACCGCAGATATTCTTCTTTTGCCTTAAGGCCGTCTTATCACTCTTTAAAATCACGCCGGGGGCGTGACACTCTTCAAAACGGGCATCCCCCTGTTTAACGAATCAGGAAATAATCTGCAAATTATAAAGGACAAAAAGAACCTGAGACCTGAAGCTCAGCTGTTTGCTGCTGAGCTCAGATCAATATATTTAATATCTTTCAAATTGAGCTGAATATTTTTTTCACCATTATACGAATGGATCTGAGGGACAAAGGCAAGGCGTATTGTTTCATCTTTAAGGCAGTATCTGGAAGCCATATTAAACCCTATGGCATCAAAAAACTGTCCGTCCTCTTTTATCTTAAGCTTTAAGTGCCCGTTACCAACTGTCATGGAACTGTAATAATTAATGTCACAGCTTGAAAACACCGGTTCAGGGTTGGCCGGACCGAACGGTGAAAGATTTTCAAGTTCCTGCAGAATTCCATATGTAAGCAGGTCCAGAGGTATCTCAGCATTAATTTCAACAATAGGGACAAATTCCTTGTCCTCAAGCTCTGCTCTTACGATCTTTGTAAATTTTTCCCTGAATGAATCCACCTTATCAACGGACAGAGTCAAACCGGCCGCGGCCTTATGCCCGCCAAAAGCCTTAAGATCGGACCCACATTTTTTAATGGCACTGTATATGTCAAAACCGCTGATGCTCCTTGCCGAACCGCGCGCTTCCCCGGTCTCTTTATCTATTGCGAGAAGAACCGTCGGGGTAAAAAACTCGTCGCTTAAACGGGAAGCGCAAATACCTATCACCCCCTGATGCCAGTCTTCAGATGAAAGAACAAGCGGCCCGCTGAAGTCTTCTTTACTGACTACCTTTGATTTTGCATCCGCGAGTATTTTTCTTCCGATCTTCTGCCGCTGGGTATTTTCCTCATCTATCTTCTTTGCAAGGATATTGGCCTCTTCCAGGGTCGTCGAAATAAGAAGTTCAACCACATCTTCCGCATTTGATAAGCGGCCTGAAGCATTCATACGCGGAGCAAGCCTGAATGCAACCATGCTTGAGTCTACCGGACCGTCCGGTATCCCGCTTACATCCTTTAATGCTTTGATCCCCGGCCTTTTTCCTTTTGCAAGAACCTTAAGTCCATTTTTGGCAAAAATCCGGTTTTCATCTATCATGGGAACAATATCTGCAATTGTTCCAAGAGCAACCAGGTCAAGATAATCTTTAAGATTGGGTTCCTCACCCTTTTGCCAGAAACTAAGCTCCCTGAGCCGTTTCCTGAGTCCGATAACAAGATTAAAGGCAACCCCCACTCCCGCAAGTCCTTTAAAAGGAAAACCACAGTCAGGCTGTTTGGGATTAAGGATTGCATATGCCTCAGCATAATTATCAGGCATCTCATGATGATCTGTCACAATAACATCCATGTTATTACTATTTGCGTACTTAACGGCATTCACATCAGAAATCCCGCAGTCAACAGTTATCAAAAGTGAGGTGCCGCGTTCTTTTATTTTTTTTACTGCATTTACATTCAGTCCGTATCCCTCCTTAAGTCTTTTCGGGATATAAAAGGACACATTTACATTCACTTCCCGCAGAAAAAGAACCATAACCGCTGTTGAAGTTATACCGTCAACATCAAAATCACCATAAATACATATTTTTTCATTGTTTTTTATTGCAGCTACAATTCTGCCAACAGCTTTTTCCATGCCCTTCATCAAAAAAGGAGAATGCAGATCCTGAAGCCTGGCAGATAAAAAGAGCTGCGCCTGTTCCGGGGTCTCTATACCCCTGTTAATAAGTACCTGGGCAACAATTTGGGAGATATTAAGCGTCTGTGAAAGTTTACTGCATAAATCAGGATTCTGAGCACTTAAAACCCATTTTTTTTCCGTATTTTCCACTTCTTCACCTTATATATTCATTAGAATTACGATTTTATCAGAGCAGAGAATGAAGTCAAGAAAACAAATTTTTTGTAAAAAAGAATTAATTTGTTATAATTAAATTGTTTTTTAATAAAAACTTTACTGCCATGTTTATCTTTTAAAACAGAAAGGATAAAAAAATGGGTTTCTCAAACTCTTCTGCATGGAAGACACTGACAGAGCATTCCCAAACGCTCAAAACAAAAAAGATTTCCGCTCTTTTTGAAGAGGAAAAAGGCCGTTTTGAGCTGTTTTCAATTAACGCAGCAGGCATATTTCTTGATTTTTCAAAAAACATCTTAACAAAAGAAACCTTTTCCCTCCTGTTAAAACTTGCTGAAGAACATGACTTGAAAAACTGGATCAAAAAAATGTTTTCCGGTGAAAAAATAAATATCACTGAAAACCGCTCCGTACTCCACATTGCGCTCAGGAACAGATCGAATTCTCCCATAACTGTTGAAGGCAAAGATATAATGCCTGACATAAACAGGGTACTGAACCGGATAAGAAATTTTTCAGACAGCGTACGAAACGGCACCTGGAAAGGTTACAGCGAAAAAAAAATAACCGATATCGTAAATATCGGAATAGGCGGATCAAATCTCGGACCGGCTATGGCTGTTGAAGCACTTACCCCTTATACCGACCCGAAATTAAAACTCCATTTTGTGTCAAACGTTGACGGCACACATATCGCAGAAACGGTTAAAAAATTAAATCCCGAAACGACACTTTTTATAATAGCATCAAAGACATTTACCACCCTGGAGACAATGACCAACGCAAAAACCGCCCGCGGCTGGTTTTTAAAAACAGCAAAGGATGAAGCATTCATCGCAAAACATTTTGTGGCGGTATCAACCAACAGGACGGCTGTTGAAAAATTCGGCATTGATCCTGAAAACATGTTTGAGTTCTGGGACTGGGTCGGCGGACGGTATTCCATGTGGTCAGCCATTGGGCTCTCCATTGTTCTTGCCGTCGGCATGGACAATTTTGAAAAATTCCTTTCCGGTGCCCATGAGATGGACAATCATTTCAAAACAGCTGACTTTGAAAATAATATACCGGTTGTACTTGCTCTTATCGGTATTCTTTATAACAACTTTTTCGGCTTTGAGACCCATGCCCTTCTTCCCTATGACCAGTACTTAAGAAGACTTGCCGCTTATGTCCAGCAGCTTGACATGGAGTCAAACGGAAAACACCTTCAAAAAGACGGGACAAAAATTGACACGTCCACCGGCCCCATTATCTGGGGCGAACCGGGCACAGACGGCCAGCACGCATTTTACCAGCTGATACACCAGGGCACAAAAAAAGTGCCTGCTGACTTTCTTGCGCCCGTAAACACCCACAACAAAATAGGTGAGCACCACACCCTGCTTCTGGCAAACTTCTTTGCCCAGACCGAAGCACTGATGAACGGAAAAACAGAAGAACAGGTAATAGAAGAACTCAAAGAATCGGGATTTGACGAAGGACAGATAAAGAAAATTGCCCCTCACAAGGTCTTTGAGGGAAACCGCCCCAGCAATTCGATCATGTTTAAACAGCTTGACCCAAAAACCCTTGGAGCCTTGATCGCCATGTATGAACACAAGGTCTTTGTACAGGGTATTATCTGGAATATCTGCTCATTTGATCAGTGGGGAGTGGAGCTGGGGAAACAGCTGGCTAACAGGATCATACCGGAACTTAAAGACACAGAAGAGGTCACGTCTCATGACCCCTCGACAAACGGTCTGATAAACTATTACAAGAAGAACCGGAAGGCTTAATTACCCCATTGCACCTTGTGCTAAACTTCATTCGATCTGCCCTCCCTGAAAAACTGATGGGTCCTGCCGGTTGACCTGAAACCTCAGATTATGGTATTGTTGTCAAACTCCAAAAGCCGTACAGAAAATTATTCGATCTACCTAAAGATAGAAATAAGAATCAATAAGGAATTTCAAAAACGTAATTCGTTTAAAAATACAGCCGGCCTTGCCGGAACCAAAAACTGATTACCCTGAGGGGGAAGAATTGTTCCGGCGCTGCAGGTTTTCATTAAATTCCTGAGTATCCCCCCCAAGATTTTTTATCCCTTGTCTTAAATTTATAGATATCACACCTAAATAAAATACTTTTCTAAAGACTAGCCGGTAAACAGAAAAATGGGCAAAAAACCAATAATAAAAAAACAGGTATCTAAAGAAAAGAGGTGGACATCTCTTCAGATCTTAAGCCTTTTTTTTTCTGCCGGATATCTGTGTACGGACTTTATTCCTCACTTTGGAAAGTATGCGGACATCCTCTATCCCCAGTGGTTTTATTTGTCCATCCTGACCCTTATATGCTTTTGCTTTACATTCTTTTACCGTGATCAATTCCAGCCTGTTTTTTCATTGCTGACAAAAAATAACGTTGTACGGCTTTTTTCCCTGTTCATCATTATCTCCACAGCATCTCTTATAAAGGCAACAAACCTTCCGGAAGGCTTAATCGACCTGGGAAGGATTGTTCTTACTTTTTTTATGTTTTTTTTCCTGTCTGCCTTTATATATCAACTTAAAGACAGGTTCCATATACTGGCAAAGTTTATTGCACTTATTCTTTTATACCAGTCGATTGAAGGCTTATTTGAATTTTTCGATAAAGCCGGAGGATTTGAGCTGAAAACACTTTTAAGTTCAATAGCTGCCGGTTTTGCCAATAAAAACATAATGGCTGTTACCCTTTTGATTAAAGTCCCCTTTGCCCTTTTCATCCTGCACAACTCCAAAAAAATTGTTTGGAAGATCATTGCAGCTTTAACCCTGATCCCGGCGACCTGTCTTATTTTCATACTGAACGCAAGATCTGTATATGTTGGTTTTGGGTTAATTCTGATTATTTATATAACTACCCGAAGTATTTCTTTTTTCAGGTTGAAAAAGAAAACTTCTCTTTTAAGTAATACGGTGATTGTTTCCGTTGCTATTATACTGACATTTTTATTTACCGAACAAATCCTGAATAAGTACTCTCAAGGTTCCAGGTACGGCACAGTTTTAGAAAGAATTAAAACGATCAACATGAATGACAGCTCAGGCAGGATATTACAGTGGCAGGAAGGGTTAAATTTATTTAAAGACAATTTTATTCTTGGCGTCGGTGAAGGAAACTTCAAGATTGATTTTTTGAAAAACTGGGGTCCCCATTTAATCGATTCTTTAGTATATCCCAGACGACTTCACAATGATTTTTTTGAGGTTGCCATTGAAACCGGAATTTTCGGAGGTTTATGCTATCTGTCTATCTTCATTTTTATATTGATAAACTGTATACGCACTGCAAAAAGAAAAAACAATCCGCACGCCAGAGAACTATCTTTTTTATCCTTATTGACAGCTGCAGTATATACGGTTGATGCATTCTTCAACTTTCCTTTGGAACGGTCAAATATGCAGGTATATTTCGGTTTGCTTTTGGCTATCAACTTTATTGCATATAACAGCTTTAATGAAAAAAGGGTTGATAAAAGTAATTTTAGAATACCGCCTGCCGTGTGGACCCTTTTTATTATAGTACTCTTAGGAATCAGTTATATAAATTTTACCGCACTCAGATCCTCTGCTTTTCAGTACAACTACTATAAAGACAAAGAAAATTTGACACAAAACGCAGATGCTGTTGTAAAACATTTCCCCGCTTTCCCTACCATTGATTTTAACGGACAGTCCATAAGGTCCATAAAATCAATTTATTATATAAAAGAAAAACGATTTCAGGAAGCACTGGATGTTCTTAATCAGGGTAACAATCCCAGCCCCTGCTTTTTAATGGAAGACCTTATTAAAATTAATATTTACAGGGAAATGGGACAGCTTGATAATGCTATGCATTATGCCTTAACTGGAAGCAAAAAAGGGCCAAAGTTTTATCCTTTTATCAATCATGCAATTAAAATAGCTTTAAAAAAAGGTGATACGGAAACAGCAATATCAACCGTTAAAGACTACATCGGCAGAAACGGTCAATATCCGTTAGCCTGGATCAATTATGCAGAACTGATCAATCTGCAAACTCGTGATTTTAACAAAGCATGTAAAACACTTGATGCAGGACTTTGGTGGAATCAGGCGAGTAAAAAACTACTGGAAAAAAAGCTTTTTTATATTATGTCTATTGTAGATGTTCAGGAAAAACTTAATGCTCTTGATGCTTATCTTTTATCTAACCTGGAACTGTATCCGGCCAAATATAGATTAATGATAATGAACATTAGAAAGGATAGTCTTCAACAAACAAAATTTAACTGTTTAAAAGCCCTTCGGCTGAAGCATGATGATTATACAACTCTTGAAAAAATCGCAGTTATTACATTTCATGAGAAAGACTACCGCGCCTCCATAAAGCATTCATCCGCAATTATAAATAACTCTAAATTCGGCAATGGCGAGGCAGAATATTTAAGAGGTTTGTGTTTTTTAGAACTGGGTCAAGAAGAAAAAGCCTGTGCTGATTTTCAAGCAAGTGCACAGAAGAATTTTTATGAAGCCCAAAAATATCTGGATCAATGCATTAAGTAATTAAACGGTCAACTTTGAGATCAGATTGTGTAGATGAATTAGATCTCTTCAATGACCTTTACTTCTTCCGAAGCTACATCAGGAAGGGGAGCGCTTAATAAATATCCGGCAAGGATCGACCCCGCCACCCCGACAAAAGCGGCAAAGTAAAAAACTTCCCTGAGGCCGATAAAATCATGGATAATTCCTGAAACAAGGGGACCGCAGCCAAGCCCGAGACTCATGGACACATTAAAAACCGCCATGGTGGAACCCATACCGTACTTCTTCCCTTCCCCGACTATAATCGCTGTTGCAGCGGGCATGGACATTGCACCGAGAACCCCAAGCGTAAGGTTAATACACAGTACCTGTAAAAAAGTGGTTGCAAAAGGAAACATTATTATCGCAAAAGAATACGGTATGCTGCCCAAAAGGATAAGGTTTCTCCTGTTCATTCGGTCAGCAAGCTTACCGCAGGGGTACTGTAGAAAAGACGTCAGAAGAACACTGGTAGAGACAACAATACCTATCTGAGAAGCTGTCATATTTATATTGTAACTTGCATATAAAGGCAGAAAGCTTAAGATAGCCGCCCTGACAAAGGCACTTACAAACCGGTAGCAGATAACACCCTTTATAAGCGGTGACGAAAGGATCTTTCTGTAAGATGAAGGAGAGACCGCCTCCGGAAGATGTTTAGAGTTTGAAGATGGCAGTAAAAACACAACCAGAAAAAAAGCAATTAAACAAAGAATCCCCATTGCAGCAAAAGCAGCATTCAAGCTGATGAGATCCATAATAAGACCGCCAAAAAGAGGCCCGATACCAAATCCGAGAAAAAGTGATATCGTAAACATCCCCATGTACGACCCTTCCCTGTCCTTTGGGGTGATGTCACCGATATAGGCCATGGCAATGGGCACGATCATGGCAGAACATGCGCCCTGAACAATCCTTACGAGTAAAAGGGAAAAAGCATCTGTTGAATAAATATACCCCAGAGAAGAACAGGAATAGAAAAAAAGGCCTGTTGCAATAAACGCTTTTCTTATTCCGCTTTTATCAGAGTACCGCCCTATAAAGGGCATCAAAACAGATCTTGAAATCGAAAAACCGGCAAAAATAGTCCCGAGCCATAAACCGTTTGCACCAAGAGTCTTTGCATAAAGCGGCAGGATCGGAAGGATGATCCCCAAGCCCAGCATCGCAGAAAAAATGGTAAGGGAAAGTACCGAAAAAATTCTGATTCTTATTGCTTTATTCAACTTAGTTAGGCTCTTTTATAAAAACGATGGATAACGACTTGTAAATTCCGGGATAACATTTGATTAGGGTTTTACCGATTCAACAAGTACACAATTTGATAATGTAATGCTTTTTAGCTTTTCACCATTAGCGATTAATGATTACCCGTAGTTCTGTTTCTGGGTTTCCCATGACAGACGACATACTTCCTGCTGTTTTTACCGCTCTGCGCCATACTCTTTGCTATTCGCTATTAGCTGTTTTTTTCCGCTGCCGCATAACTTCAAACATGAGCACCGCACCGGCAACCGAAGCATTCAGAGAATCAAACTCTCCCGCCATAGGTATGGAAACAGAAAAATCACATTTTTTCCTCACCAGCGGACGTACGCCCTTTTCTTCATTCCCAAGCACAAGCGCCGTATCCATATCAAAATCAATGTCATACAGGGTGTTTTTACTGTCTGCAACCGCACCCGCTATCCAGACACCCTCTTTTTTTAAGGCATCAAGCGCTGAAGCGATATTCACCACTCTGCAGAACTGCATATGTTCAATCGCGCCGGCAGAAGATTTTGCAACTGTGCCTGTAAGCTGGGCAGACCTGTCTTTTGGAAAAATTATGGCCTGCACCCCGCTGCACAGCGCGCTTCTAATAAGCGAGCCAAAATTATGGGGGTCCTGGATAGAATCAAGCACCAGAAAAAAGATTTTTTTATCTTCCCGCCTTACCTTTGCGACAAGCGTATTCAGCTCCACAAAAAGATACGGCTCGACCTCTGCAACAACACCCTGATGGCTGTCTGAACCCGAAAGTTTTGCGATCTTTTCAGACACATCATGGCAAACACTTATCTTTGCTTTTGAAGCAAGTGCAAGAATAGGATCAAGAACTTTTCCTTCTTTCCTTGAAAGGATAATATTTACAAAAGCACGGGGCCGCTTTTTAAGCGCCTCCAGAACCGGGTGAATACCGTAAAGTCTGATTGTCATGAGAAATATTCCGGCAGGTTAATAATTATCCACGGCTAAAAGCTATGGTCCTTGATTGGTCCCCAAAGGGGATCGTAGAAAAATTGGGAACCCATCTTGACCGAGCCGCAGTTATAATTTTTTTTGTGAATCTAAGGCGACACATGTCTGAGTCCCGATAAACAGGGATGAGTTTGTGACGCCGACCGCAAAAAAACTTATAACAAGGGAATCCCGTTTTACGGGATCGGTCAAAGGGCGCCTTTTCTTTGTTACTTTCTTTGGAGCGAGCAAAGAAAGTAAGGCAACTATGTTTATAAAACAATAAAGCAAAAGCCCGAAACGCTAAATCCTAAAAAGCAGTGGTTTAATCTTATAATTAATGAAGCTCGCTATTGATACTTTGTACTGCTGCAAGAGGATCTTCGGCCTGTGTGATCGGCCGGCCCACAACAATATAGTCTGCACCTGCATTTACCGCTTCAAGCGGTGTCATGATTCTCTTCTGATCGTCTTTTGAAGAAGCTGCCGGTCTTATCCCGGGCGTGACAATAACAAAATCCTTTCCGCAAGTCTCCCGAATCGCGATTATCTCTTTAGGAGATGCGACCACACCGTCAACCCCGGCCTCTTTTGCAAGAGATGCAAGATTTACCACCATTTTTTCCATGCCCATATTGATGCCCAGCCGTTTTAAATCTTCAGGCCCCTGACTGGTAAGAACAGTTACTGCAAGGATGATCGGTTTTTTTTCTTCCATTTCGGCGGCTCTTTCTTTAACTGCCGCAACAGACTTTTCCATCATATCCAGACCGCCGGAAGCATGCATATTAAACATAAAAACACCGAGCCGCAAGACCTCAACAGAGGCCTTTGCCACAGTTGTGGGTATATCATGAAATTTAAGATCAAGGAAAACCCTTCCGCCTTCATCATGCACCATTCTAACAGCGTCCGGCCCGCATCTTGTGAAAAGCTGTTTTCCTATTTTAAATGCGGCAACATCATTTTTTAAAAGCTTTACCAGACTTTTCGCTTTTCCAAGCTCATCCACATCAAGTGCTGTTATTATCCTGCTTCCAGTTTCAGCTGCCATTATCCAAGAGCCTTTCTACCAGGCTGTGATCATGTCTGCATCTCTCTGCAGTGATTATACCCTTAAGCTGCAAAACAGCTTTTTCAACTTCATCATTAACGATGACATAGCTGTACCATGACATACCTTTTATCTCTTCTTCCGCCTGTTTCAATCTGCGGTCAATATCCTCTTTCTTATTTGTACCTCGATCGACTAGACGCTTTTTTAATATTTCCATTGAAGGCGGCAGAATAAGAACAGTTACAACATCAGAAAAAGCTTCTGACAACTGGCGGCCACCTCTCTCGTCAATATCAAAGATAAGATCGATTCCCCGGTCAAACTCTCTTTCTATCGTCTCTTTTGCAGTACCATAAAAATTGCCGTAGATCTCTGTCCACTCTGCTATTTTACCTTTTTTAACCTTCTGTTTAAATGTTTCCTCCGGAACAAAATAGTAGTTTTCACCATGTTTCTCTCCCGGTCTCGGTTCTCGGGTCGTGTGGGAAACAGAAAAAGATAGATTCGGCAGCTGTTTGATCACCTCGTTGCAGAGCGTTGTCTTACCCGTTCCTGACGGAGCGGAAACAACGATCAGCAGTCTTTTATTGCGTTCTTTTTCTGCTTTTTTATTCTGTCCTGTCACTTGACCTGCTCCTCGACGTTAACCCGCAGGGCAATCGTCTCAGCCTGAACCCCTGAAAGAATCACATGATTGCTGTCGGTTACGATAATCGCCCGGGTCTTACGTCCCTGAGTTGCATCCACCAGCCTTCCGGCTGCTTTTGCATCGTCTTTCAGACGCTTCATGGGAGCAGAACCGGGAGTAAGAATGGTTACCACCCTTGAAAGCACTACCGAGTTTCCAAAACCGATATTTAACAGCTGTAAGCTCATAACATTCTCCTGACTTGACTCCGGGTAAAACGCGTTACATTATATTCTGTACCTGCTCGCGAATTTTTTCCTGCTCATTTTTTATATTTACCACCTTTAAGGCAATTTCTGAATCAGATGATTTTGAACCGATCGTATTTACTTCCCGGTTTATTTCCTGGATTAAAAAATCCAGCTTTTTTCCAACCGGCTCATCTGTTTCAAGCCATTTGTTAAACTGTTTCAGGTGACTTTTTGCACGTACGATCTCTTCCGTTATATCACTTTTATCAGATAGAATCGCTATTTCCTGCACCATTCTCGCTTCATCAACGGCAACGCCTTCACACAATTCCTTTACTCTCTCTTTAAGACCTGTTTTTTTTGTCTCAAGAACCTCGGGGGCAAGGACTTCGATCTCCTTTATAACAGACGCAACAAAACTCATCCTGTTTCGCATGTCCTTTTCTATTTCCGCTCCTTCTGCAGACTGCATCTGCCCCATAGCCGAAAGCGCCTGCGTTAATGAAGGTTCAAGTCCGTTCCAGTAAACCGATTCATTAAGCTCCTCTTTTTTTGCTTCAAATATAATATCCTTGAATTCAAGAAGCATCGGTAGGTCTATATCCCCGGGAACGGCAGAAGCCTCTTTCACGTTTTTTAAAAGACCATAAACATGCTCTGCCATATCCGTATTCACACTTAAACTGCTTTCACAATCCTCCGCAGCCCCCAGCTGAACAGCAATCTCCAGTTTCCCCCTGGACACAAAGCAAGAGATCAGCTTTTTCATACTGCTTTCAAGAGGTAAAAGGCATCTTGGAACCCTGAGCTGAACATCAAGATACCTGTGATTAACAGACCTTATCTCAACGGTGGCATTTTGACTTCCGATAACAGCTTCTCCGCGCCCGTAACCTGTCATGCTTTTTAACATTTTTCAGTTTCCCCCATTTCTTTTAGCAGTTTATAATAATCTGACCTTAACCCGTTTAAAATATCTATCAGTTTTTTTGAGGCATAATCAGGAAAAGTCCATTCCAGAGCCTGAAAAGTCTTTTTCCTGAACACCAGCGTCAGGTCAGCATAGACACCGTCAACGAGATAAGGACGGTGGGCAAAACCTTTACATGAAGCAAGCACAAAATGGCAAAGAGCAATATATCCGGGATCAATATTAACTCTTCTATTCCCCCGCTCTTTCAGAAACTGATCTTCAAGATCATTCGTGTATCGCTTTATTTGAGAAAGCCTGTCGGGACTTATAAGATCTTTAAAACTTAGAATATGACGAAAAAGGTCTTTGCCGAGCTCTTTTTCATAATAATCCGTAAAATCAAAAGGAAGTGTCTCACTTGTATAATCAATCTCACCAAATCTTTCCACAAGCTTTTCACATGTCGTATCGAAAAGACCTTTGTCTCCCGTTATGACACTGATGACAAGCTTGACCGGCTGTGGAGACTTTGGTTTACTCACGTCGTTGGAAACTTGTTTTCAAGTATTGCACTTTTCAGCTGATCGATTTTTATCACCGAAGTACCGATATAATGGATAACAATACCCGCGGCAAAATTGGCGATCCGGGCAGCCTCTTCCCAGGTCGCACCGGCTGTCTTTGCCGAGACCAGGGTACTGATAACCGTGTCCCCTGCTCCGGTAACATCATAGACCTGCTCTGCCGCAGTTTCAATAAAGACAGGATGGCCGTCTTTCTCTAAAAGCAGCATCCCCCGCTCACCCAGTTTAACCAGAACACACTCACTTTTCAGGTTACCCATAATGTTTTGTGCAGCCTTAAGCGCAGAACTGTCATCCGTTATCTCGTGGCGCACAAAACCGCTGGCCTCTTTTCTGTTGGGAACGATTATAGTAACTCCCTTGAAATAACGAAAATTTGTAAATTTGGGATCAACCGCAACAGACACACCTTTTTCCGCAGCCATAGGAAGGATCTCTTCAAGAAGGTCCTTTGTTATCACACCCTTTTCATAGTCAGAGAATATGACAGCATCAAGGTTATCCAGCTTTCCTTTAATATAACCGGCCACAGCCTGTCGGCTGCTTTTGGAAATCGGCATACTGTCTTCTCTGTCAAGCCTTATCACCTGCTGATTGTGAGCAATGATCCTTGTTTTCACAATGGTGGGCCTGTCTTTGTCAAGGATAAGACCTTCCGCATCAGCCCCCATTGACCGGATCTTTTCACGGGCCAGTTTCCCGTCCGTATCATCACCGATAACACCGCACAGGGAAATCTCTTTTCCTCCAAGAGACACCAGATTACTGAAGACATTTGCCGCACCGCCCAGCCTTACATCCCGATCTTTATTATTTATCAGATTAACTACAGGAATAGGCGCCTCGGGTGATATCCGGTCAACAGTACCTTCCAGATATTCATCAAGCATAATGTCACCGACAACCATGATCCTGTTTTTAGAAAACATGCCGAGGAGAGATTCTAATCTTTCCTTATCTATTTCACTCAATATAAACTCCTGTTTTTTATAAATTAATAAGTGATCATGGAATAGATATCATATTCTTTAAGCTTATCTCTGCCGTTGAGAAATCCGAGCTCAATAAGAAAGGAACATTCAACAACCTTTGCGCCGACACCGCTTACAAGCTTGCACGCCGCTTCCATGGTGCCGCCTGTAGCCAGAAGATCATCTATTATAAGAACCCTGTCACCTTCTTTTACAGCATCAACATGCATTTCTATTCTGTCGGTTCCGTACTCAAGTGAATATTCCGCAGATACTGTCTTTGACGGAAGCTTTCCGGGTTTTCTAATCGGAACAAAACCCTTGTTGATTCTGTAAGCAAGTGCTGAACCGAAGATAAACCCTCTTGATTCGATCCCCGCAATAACATCAATATCCTTATCATGATACCGGTTAAAAAGCTCCTCCACGACAAAGCTGAAGCTTTCTCTGTCTTTTAAAAGAGTTGTAATATCACGAAAAAGAATCCCCTCTTTTGGAAAATCCGGTATATCCCTTATCTTTTCTTTTAAATCCACTTTTCCCCCTTGCTTTTTTATCCGCATTAATATTAAAGGATTGCGCTTTTAATTGCCTCTTTGCAGCTGCAATCCACACAATCTATTTCTTTTACAGCCGCGGTAAGAAGATTTTGGACCTTTGCAGCATTTTCCTCCATCGTCTTTTTAATCATCTCCCATGACACACTCTCCTCTGTTTCACGCCAGCAGTCATAATCAGAGCTCATCGCAATGGAGGCATAACAGATACCCGCTTCTCTTGCCAGAACAACTTCCGGCACCGTACTCATATTAATAATATCCGCACCCCACAGTCTGAACATCCTGCTTTCTGCCCGGGTTGAAAACCGCGGACCTTCAACTGTGATAACCGTACCCTGGCCATGATACACAAGCCCAAGCCTGTCAGCTGTTTCCGCCAGTATCTTTCTCATCTTTCCGCAAAAAGGATCAGCCATTGGAATATGGCAGACATCCTGACCTTCATAAAAAGTCGCTTTTCTCTTTGTTGTTCTGTCAATAAACTGATCAGGGAAAACCAGATGACCGGGTTCGATCTCCTCACGAAGCGACCCCACTGCCGTTATGGCAAATATATGGGTTACGCCGAGTTCTTTCATTGCCCATACATTAGCACGAAAATTAACCATAGAAGGCTGAATGCTGTGTCCCTCACCATGTCTGGGTATGGTTGCAACATCAATTCCGTCTATTTTGCCCAGAGTAACCACTGCAGACGGAGAACCATAGGGGGTCTGAACCTTTACTTTGCTAATGTCGCTTAATATATCAGGGTTGCCTACGCCTGTACCGCCGATAATCCCGATTTTCATAACGTTACCCTCCTGTAATGTCATTATTTAAATAACCCATCTGGAAAGAATAACAAAAGGCCATTAAAGGAGCAAGAATAATATTATATCTGAAAACAGCGGTTGAATATGGATGAAAAGCCGAAGTGCTTGTGTTCTCAAGTCTTGTCTGCAAACGCAGGCATACCCGTTAGGCCTGCCGAGGCTTGCAGGCAGGGATAGAGGACGCAATGACTTACGGCTATTCGCCGTAGGCAGCTGCTGATTTCAGGTTTAAGGACAAAAAAGACAGTATGGCTGGCTTTGGTAAGGACATCAAACTTAACATTCAATAATTAATGAAGAACCCTTTTTCGTCGGATTTAAGCTGTTTAACCACGGTAATGATATTCCCTTTTTCATTAAACGAGACCTCATCCTTAAGATAATTTGCAATAAACAGCCCCCTTTTTATAGGAAGACCATGATCTCTCTCAGCAAATTCGGAAAGTACTGTTTTATACTCAAATCCCTTTCCTTCATCCTCGACACTTAAGCTGAACTTCTCCTGATCAAATACAAGCCTGATCTTTATTTTCTTTGATTCATCCATATCATTGTCGTGAATCATGGCATTATTCAACAGCTCATCTATACATATCGAGATGTTTGCCAGGATATTTTCATTTTCCAGCCCTCTCCACTGGCATTTTCTTACAATATAAAGGGCCGCAGAAGGTAAAAGATGGGTAAAGCTGGGAAGCTCTATCGCAGTAATATTTTTTATTCCTTCGGTCAGTCTGTGTGTTCCAAGGGAAAACTCTCTGAGCCGGAGTCCTCTTTTAACAACATTTTCTATTTCCCTCACTGTAAAATGTTTCGTAATGAAATTATAGGCTCCTCGGCTAAGGGCCTCAACAACATTCCGGCCTTCAGTAAAACCGGAGATTACAGCGATAGGAATATTTGCATTAAGCTGACGGGCTTTCTGAATAAACTTAAATCCATCCATCTTGGGCATCATAAGGTCTGTAATAATAATAAGCCCTACCTTGCGGGTATTTATACTTTTCAGAGCCTCAGCACCATCAAAATCCGTTACAGGAGTAAGTCTCAACTTTGTAAGGATCTCTGAAAGAGTATTTAAGACCTCCTTATCATCATCAACAATCAATACACATATCTCTTTCATTTGATACTCATGCTTCATTAATTAAGTTAATATGTAATATTTTTAGATTAAATGTTGCAATGCAACAATAGGTACATCTCATTCAAGCAAATTATATAGACAAATCATTAAATGTATAAACCTAAAATCTTATCTTTCATGAAAAACAAAAAAGGATTGACAAAGAATCAAAACTTACCTATATTTTAGAATTCGGAACAAAAGCATAGTTTGTTCCCCAGTAGCTCAGTCGGTAGAGCAGCTGGCTGTTAACCAGCTTGTCCGTGGTTCGAGTCCGCGCTGGGGAGCCAATTTATAACGGAGCTGGGCACTTTAGTACGGGTGCCCAGTTTTTTTTGTTGTAAAACCTTCAATACCCCCGAATTATAACCTTTTACATATACCTCTTTCCCATTTAACCTTATTTCACTAATCAGAAGCTTAAGGTATTCCTTCCCGAACTTCGAATTTCCATCTAACAGCTTATCATGCAGTGCAGAGCAAAATACCTTGATATTTTTAGGGGTTAGTTTTGCCTGTGGGGCTGCATTCCTTTGTTTGAGGGTTGCCATTTCGGCCATAATGGACTGCCGCTTAGTCCGGTTTTTGTGGATTCTGTCCTGGAGGGTCTTTTCCATGGGGAGTAAACCCTTCTCCACAGCTTCATATAAATGCTTCGCTTGTGGCTTCTGACGCGTCTTGCAAAAACTGTTCCTGGCCCTTAAGTGTTCGGAGGTAAGATACGATGTAGTCGTTATTTTTAGGTGTTCTGATGATAGCGCAACTGTTGTTAACTACAGCCATAGGGTCTGTATCATGATAAATGTAAATCTTTCGCCTGTCAAACAGTGTTGAAACAATGATATCGCCTGGTTTAGCAATGGCTCGACGAAAGCTGTTCTTTTGCATGTCGTCAATGTATGAATCCTTGTCCGTTTTCTTTAAATAGCCGTCATTTATATTGCGCCCACCGACCAATAAATATTTGCCCTGATGTTTTCGTTCTTCTGGCCGGGGAGAATAGCCTGGAAAGATATCTGCAAGCTCACTAATTGTAGTTATTCGTGTCTTTGGTGTCCCAGTCATAGTACAGTCCTTTTATTAGGCCCGACTTACATATATGAAACTTTGTTCGAAGAACTAAGTAATTAGTTCACATTAATTAATTCTTTAAATTTATATCAAATATTATATTAAAAGTATATAGGGTGATACACCTAGATAATCTGAGGGTGATTTACCTATAAAAGGTTGGGGGGTTTGTAAAAAAATTAAAAAATCAGGCAGGCTGTACAAGTTAACTGTAATTTTGGTATCCTTAACAATTTAAATGTCTTCAAAAGTCAACATAAGCGATAAGACCTTTAATTATCACAGTGCTGGAAAAAGCATATATTACTTTTAGAACTGAACCGCTTCGCGGAGACACCTCACAATCGCCCAACGAACAATATCTATCCATCTTGCAAAAATTAATTTCTGAAACAATCAAAATCTAATACAATATCTCCCTGGTAAA
>Ga0222699_1000090_pt1 | contig 51129 bp, 54 predicted proteins | sample AntAcemetage1452_FD_179824 | JGI IMG/M metagenome (GOLD analysis project Ga0222699, IMG submission 179824) | Saline water microbial communities from Ace Lake, Antarctica - #1452 | ecosystem: Environmental > Aquatic > Non-marine Saline and Alkaline > Saline | place: Antarctica: Ace Lake...
TGGAGAAAAGGAGGCTGGCCAAGGGGAACCCATCCAAGCGAAACAAGGTCTGGACACAGAGTCAGATAACCTTGCCAAGTGAGCTGGAGAGGGTACGGCAGGTAAAGGTGTAAGCAGTCCCGATTATTGTTTTACCTGCGCGTCATTACCCGAGGCAGGAGCTCGGTGCGTTAGGAGCGCACGCCGGGATCTGTGGGGGGGGGGGCCGGGTAACCGGCATTCCTACCGCGACTACCATTGACTGTTCTGGCGGGATTTGATATTTATTATTCGTAGAAAACAAAAACAGGATTGGAAAATATGTCGAGGCCATTGAGGATTATATATGACGGAGCCTGGTATCATGTAATGAACAGGGGCCGGCGAGGTGAAAAGATATTTGCTGATATCGGAGATTATCAGGTTTTTATCGATTTTTTGCAGGAATCATGCAGGATGTGGCAGATCAAAATAGCCGCCTATTGCCTGATGAGTAATCATTATCACCTGTGGTTCAGACGCCGCAGTCAAATCTTTCCCGGTTTATGCGTCATGTAAATGGTATATATACTCAGAAATATAACCGGCTGCACAACAGTGACGGTCAATTGTTTCGCGGCAGGTATAAAGCAATTGTAGTGGATGCAGACAGTTATTTACTGGAATTGGTTCGGTATATCCACCGCAACCCAATGCGTGCCGGTATGGTGAAAAAGGCTGGTGATTATAGGTGGTCCAGCCATAAGGTCTATTTATCGAGAAGTAAAGACTGGAACTGGCTTTATAAAGATCTTGTGCTTGAAATGCTTGATCCGAATAAAAGCCGACAGCTCAGTGTCTATAAGCGGTTTGTTTCCATGAATGATTTCGATGAAATCGAACAGTTTTTTGAGAAAAAGCATATTCCATCAATACTCGGAGATGATTCATTTGTTGACAATATAACGGAAAAATACTTAAAGAAAAACAAGATCAAGAAGTCCCGGAATCAAAGGTTTTAGCATCGGACATTGAAAGAATAAAACAAGCGGTTTGTAGTCAATACAGGACACGCCCGGATGATCTGCTTGTGTCCAGACGGGGGACAGAAAATGAAGCTCGTAATGTTGCTATTTATCTGATTCGGCAATATACCGGTGAAAAGCTTGTGAGTATCGGACACGAGTTTAATATTTCGAAATATAGTACGGTGAGCAGTGTTGTGTTGAAGGTTGGGAATGAACTTTAAAAAGACAAAAAATTTAAAAAACGAATTAACGATATCGAAAAACTATTAGCTTTAGCTAAAGGTCAATGGCAGACTTGACCCCTTGCCTTGAGTATGTCAGCAAAACGGCAAGTGCTTTTTAATCGGACTAAATTTAAGAATTTAGCAGCCCTTCTCATTTTCCGCAGGTCCTTCATTCTTTGATGTGCAAAAAACCATTATAATGACTAGACATAAGGTTGAAAAGGTCATGGGGTAGAATAAGGACTTTATTGAAAAAAGTTCGATGGCCCATCCAGTCATTAAGGGCCCTGCGATACACCCGAGTCCGTAGAAGAAACTAAATGACGCATTTGCCACACCCATTTTGTCCGGTGTGACAATGTCTGCGATATGTGAAAGGGCAATCGGGTACAGGGCACCGGCAACCAAACCGACCATAAAAGTTAAAAAACAGATAGCCAAATAATTGCTGAAGAAATTAAAACTAAAGGTTGTGAGTAAAAGCAGGAAAGCACAGCCTTTTAATACCGCAAGTTTTCCCAGTTTGTCTGCCAGTTTTCCGGCGGGGAAGGGTGATACAGCACCGCCGATGGCAAATACGGTAAAAACAATACCCAGTTCTTTACTCCACACACCAAGGTCGGCTAGATAAAGAGACATAAAAGTCCCTATCGAGACTTCAACAACAGCATAACAGGCAGCTGCGGCAAGGGGAATGATCAGGAGTCCGATCAGCCGGGAAAACCTCCATTGGCTTTTTTTAACCGGAACAGCAACGTCTTCATATCCAAAGACCAGCACCAGAATAGCAGCCAGGCAGCAGATACTTCCAAAGACAAACGGCATTGTAAAATTAACAGCATAGAGGCTGGTGCCGATGATGGGTCCGATCGCAAAGCCCACAGCAAAAACAACCCCGTAAATTCCCATGTTGGTAGCCCGCTTGTCCGGAGGAGAAATGATGTTAATCGCGGCCTCAGTCGGGGCAAACAGAAGGGCTGTGCCGATGCCCTGGATAATACGGACCAGGTAGAAAAGTGGGAGAACTGTCAAAAAAGGCATGACCAGAAATGCCAGGCCGAAGATGACAAGTCCGCAGAGGATCAGTGTTTTTGAACCGATCTTATCAATTAACCGCCCCAAAAAAATGGTTGCCAGGGTGAATGATAAAAAATATAGGGTTTGAATCTGACCGATTGCTGCAGCGGAAGCCCCTATTTTTTTTAGCAGTAGCGGGAGTACGGGGGACACAAAGCTCATCCCGAATGCGAGAAAGAAAACCGTTAAAAATATGGCAAAAAGTCCACGTTTCATATTATTATATTATTATCATTAACGATGAATAAAAGAAAATTAAAAACATAAATTTTATCAATTCCAGATTTAACAATAAAATCATCCTTAATTCTATCAAAAATGTTTTTTTTAGCAGAATTCTTATATTTGAGGATTTTTTATGCTATACCTGAAATGTTTGTTATTTTATAATTAATTTATATTCTAAATAAATGTTATGGGAGTTTTTAAAAAATAATTGTCAATGCATTGAAAATTCTAGTTTTGGACTAAAAGAATGTCAGGAATGTTTGAACGACTATGAAAATCACCTTAATAATATTTCCGCAGATTCTGAAAATGATGGTTCGTTAAAAGACAGTACTTTAAAAGCTTTAGAGGCAGCAAACAGTCTCCTTGCTCAGCAGGCAAACAATCTTATGAAAGAATCCAACAGTCAGCTTACCCAAGCCAGTACCACCATGAAAGATCTGAGCTCAACGATGAACGAAATATCATCAATCATTACGGAGACCTCAAGTATTATAAAACGATTGATGAAATAGCGTTTCAAACAAATCTTCTAGCCTTAAATGCTGCAGTAGAAGCAGCACGTGCGGGAGAAGCCGGAGTGTGGTTGCAGACGAAGTCCGGAACCTGGCCATGCGGGTTGCTGAAGCAGCTAAAAGTACTGAAGTATTGATCGATAAAACAGTAACTAAAATAGAAACCGGCGTTGATTATTCAAACAAAACGGCTGATGCATTTTCTGAGTTGATGGCTAAAAATATTAATGCGGGAAAATTAGTAGATGAGATTGCTTCGGCATCTCAGGAGCAGTCGAAGGGTATTGAACAAGTGAATGTCGCTATTGGTGAAGTGGATAAAGTGGTTCAGCAGAATGCTGCCAATGCAGAGCAATCCGTTGAGACGCTTGGTAAGGTATCGGCAAGAGCCGATGAGATGAGTCTTGTCATAAATGATCTAAACAATCTTATTTATGGGTTTAGAAAAAAGTTTGACGGAGGTTTTCAAACTCCGGTGATACTAAAGTCGGGGAAGAAAGAATTGTCTGCCTGAACGGTGGTTTTTGCTTTTTCTGTATTCTTTGATCTTTGGTGAAAGATGTTATGGCGCTTCACTGGTCCAGGGCGCGATAATATCCACCCTGCTGTTCAGACCTGTGTCTTGAGACTTTCCCAAAAGTTTCAAGTTTTGTCCCGTACAAAAGTTTCTTTTAAAAGCATAAAAATCCGGCTATGACTTCTGAAAAAAATAACAGAAAACTTCTAAACAGGATTTTTTAGAGACTTGATCCGGCTTATTCCACGCCCCTGCTGCGCAGATATTCTTCGTAATCTCCGCTGTAATCAATAATTCCTTCCGGGGTCATTTCCAGAATACGCGTTGCCACGGATGAGACGAATTCACGGTCGTGACTCACTAAAAGCAGGGTCCCGGGGTAATGTTCCAGCGCATAATTAAGCGATTCGATTGATTCCATATCCATATGGTTGGTGGGTTCATCCATGATCAGCACATTGGGCTGCTGCAGTATCAGTTTACCGAACAGCATGCGTCCCTGTTCACCTCCGGAGATGACTCTGGCCGGTTTTTTAAGGTCGTCCTGGGAAAAAAGCATACGTCCCAGAGTGCTTCGCAGCAGCTGTTCTTCATGTCCCTCACGTTTCCACTGATTCATCCAGTCAAAAAGTGAAAGGTCCGTATCAAAGTCTGAGGTGTGATCCTGTGCGAAGTAACCGATCTCTGCATTTTCTGACCATTTAACCGTTCCGTTGTCCGGTGTTAAATTTCCCGCCAGACACCGAAGCAGGGTGGTTTTACCAATACCATTGGGACCGATTACGGCAATGCGTTCTCCGGCTTTGATCGAAAGATCTAGCCCGCTAAAAAGAGATATGCCGTCATAGCCTTTTTGAAGGTCCTTGACTTTCAGGGCCAGCCTTTGAATCTTTTTCTTCTGTTCAAAACGAATATAGGGATTGACCCGGCTTGAAGGCTTCATCTCTTCAAGTTTGATCTTTTCGATCTGTTTTGCCCTGGAAGTTGCCTGTTTGGCTTTAGAAGCATTGGCTGAAAAACGGCTGACAAAGGTTTGGAGCTCGGCGATCTGAGCTTTTTTCTTGGCGTTGCTATCCCGCATTTGCTGACGGGCCTGAGTAGCGGCGGTCATGTATTCGTCGTAGTTGCCCGGGTAAACGCGCAGTTCCCCGTAATCCAGATCTGCCATGTGTGTGCAGACGCTGTTTAAGAAGTGGCGGTCATGAGAGATGATGACCATGGTACTGCTGCGCTCATTTAAAATTCCTTCCAGCCAGCGAATGGTATTGATGTCAAGGTTATTTGTCGGCTCGTCCAACAGCATGATGTCGGGATCAGCAAACAATGCCTGGGCCAGCAATACGCGTAATTTCCAGCCCGGTGCTATCGCGCTCATCAATCCTTCATGCTGTTCAAGGGGAATGCCTACGCCCAGCAGTAAATCGCCGGCTGTGGATTCGGCTGAATAGCCGTCCATCTCGGCAAATTCGGCTTCGAGTTCCGCAACTCGCATACCCTCTTCATCACTCATAGCCGGCAAGGCGTAAATTCGTTCACGTTCGTTTTTTACGCGCCAAAGATCTTCGTGTCCCATAATAACCGTATCGATGACTTTGCAGTCCTCAAAGGCGAACTGGTCCTGACGAAGTTTGCCCACACGTTCGTTTATGGTCACAGCAACTGTTCCTGTGGTCGGTTCGAGATCTTTTCCGAGAATGTTCATTAAGGTTGATTTGCCGCATCCGTTGGCACCGATAAGGCCATACCGGTTACCGTCACCGAATTTAACTGAAATATGTTCGAACAGAGGTTTCGGCCCGAATTGTATGCTAATGTTGGCTGTTGTGATCATGGTCTCTTTCTAAATATTTGATTAATAAAAATCAGCCAAATATCGCAATTTTCTGTGTTTCAGGCTGATTCGTGCTCATGACGCTTATAAAACTGTCGTATGCAGTCCACCGTATCTGTGCGTCGCGGAGCAATTGCCCGGGATTAGATATGCCGGGAAACGAAGCTGCACTTTTGTAAACAAGATGCGATCCGATATCCGGGAGCCCTGGAGGCGATTTTTAATACGTACGCAGGAAATCTTTATATTATACCACAACCCTTTCTTTTTGTATCAAATTAATAATTAATAGACCTTTGTTAATAAATACGATTTGTTTAACTGTCTGAAATCGCAAAGGAAACATACCGAGACCGGGCGATTGTTGACTTACCTGGTATATTGCGTATACTAACTATGTTTAAGCTAAGGTCCGATAAGACACTTTTGTGTGTCGGACAAATATGTAAACTCTAGAATAGAGTGTTTTTTCATGGCAAATATAATTTATTTACTTTATTTTCTGATCTATATTTATCTTATTTTTTATGCGTGTAAGCTAACCCGCAAAAAAGATCTTCAGTACAGGTTTTTTCTGATGATCCTTCTGGCACTTTGTTATGATAATTTTATCAGCGGTATCGGTTTTTTGATCGGTGCCGGGCCGGTATTAAAATTTCTAAACTTCTTTCGTTTTGCTTTCCATGTTTTTATTACACCCCTGCTTTGTTTTATTGCTTTTAAAATTGCCCAAAGACTGCAGGTGAAAATTTTTCAGTCAAAAATAGCAGAGTTTTTTGTATGGGGACTGACCCTGTTTTTTATCGTCATGGGATTTTTACATGATATTTTACCGAATGACCTTGTTCCCAAGGTGCAATTTGGAGTGCTTAACTATACGCACGTCGAATCATCGATACCGGTTGCTGTTATCTTGATTAATGTCTTTGTCATCATCGTTTCCATCTTGATCTGGAAAAAGTCAGGCTGGCCCGGACTTTTTATTGCCAGTATCAGTATGTTTATTATTGCCGCAGCCATCCCGATCAGTAAGTTTGGTCTTTTGCCGGGAAATGCAGGGGAAATCATCCTGTCCTACGGTTTTTTACTGGCCCAAAAAAAAATATTAGACCGGAACAGTGAGTGAAAAGCGCCGGGATCTGAGAAGATGGCGGGGTGATGATGCTATGGTATATGATGTGTGCGCATTTTGGTAGTCTGTAGACTGCGCTACCCGTATACCGTCAACATAGATCTCAACGGTTATGGTGAGGACCTTTTGCAGCCCGGTCCGAGCCCCGGAAATGTAAAGCTCTGAACCTGTTTCTCCGGGAAGTCTAATGCTCCATGGACTGGTTGCTTCTTCAATTGTCTGACGATCTTCGAATTCATCATTATAGGTGATATCAAGCGCGTCACCATCGCAAATCACTGTGTATTTCACATCATACCGGGCTGCACCCGGTTAACATAAATGTGAAAAACAGGGCTGATATTGATAAAACAAGAATTTTCCCCGATTATTTTTCATTTTTACAGCTTTCAGATGATTCGCTTAATTTTTGAATGTTTATTACTTTTTTGTTTGAAAAAATACCATGTTCACTGTTTTTTTGTCAAAGAACATTTTTGTATAGCCGATACTGTCCGGGTGCCTTAGGGGAAGGATGTTGACATCTGGTAAGGGATTATATATTTAGGGACAATAAATATCTGAAATGTATGTTAGTTATAATATTAAACCACGGCTTTTAGCCGTGGATATATACTTATTAACAGGAGGAAATGATTATGAAGGTAAAAATAGACTATAGCCTTTGTATGGGGGACAACCACTGCAGTGAAATGTGTCCTGAAGTATTTGAATATGATGAAGAAAAGACTGAAGTGCGCATGCGTGTTAATGTTGTGCCGCCTGAACTCGAGGAGCGTGTCAGGCAGACTGCTGCAGAATGTGATACGGGTGCCTATCAAAATTGAGGAGTAATGGAGGATCTGAAATTCAAATGGTGAAGCAGGGTGCATAACTGCAGGAGAAAAAAAGAAAGATGGCATTAACCGGACCTGATATCTATAAAAGCATTCTTCCCAAAACCAATTGCGGTGATTGCGGTATTTCCTCCTGTTTTACTTTTGCCACAATGGTGGTAACAAGCAAGGTCCCCTTAAGTAAATGTCCGCATATTGAGACGGAGCTTGTTTTGAAGTATCAGCAGGAGCTTAATAAACAGCATGATTCTGGTACTTTTGTTAAAAAGGATATTGCAAAAGAGGCTCTGGAATGGGCTAAAAAGCGGTGTTCTTCCATGAAGATCAGGGATTTGCCCCTGCGTATCGGCGGGAACCTTAAACAAATTGCCGGAAACGAAGTTCTTGAACTCCCTTATTTTCTGGATGCTGTTTTTATTAGCGGAGACAGGATCACAAAACTGGATGGTTCTGAGCTGAGCTGTCTTGAACAGGTTTTTATTTACAATCATATGGCACAGGGCGGCAAATCCCGGCCTTCGGGAAAATGGATATCGTTGCAGGACCTGCCAAACTCAACACCAAAAATTCATTCAATTGCAACCTATGTTGAAAAACCGCTGGTTGAAAAGTTTACCGGAAAAAAGGATGAACTCCTGGCTGTGAGCCGGCTGATCGGAGGAACTAAAATTGATGATCCGGACATTGCTGCTGATCTGGGTGTCCGGTTCAGTCCGCTGCCCCGTGTTCCCCTGTTGCTTCTCTTCTGGGATGCGGTTGAAGAAGAGGGTTTTGAAGCACAGATAAAAATTCTTTTTGATGAGACCATTAAAGAACACCTGGATATTGAATCGATCGTTTTTTTAAGTGAATCTCTTAAGGACCTTTTGTGCAGAGCGTGAAAAAATGAAGGGGCGCGGTTTTATCAGCTTTCAACCGGTGTTGAACCTGTCCTTCGGCCTCTTAACGTTCAGTGTCTGGCTTTGTGAACAAGTTCTGTTATTCTGGCGGCTATTTTTTCAAGTGACAGAACCTCATCCGCGTCACGTGCTTTAACAATTTCGCCCGGCATGCCCCAGATGACACTGGTTCTTTCGTCCTGTACAATAGAGTATCCGCCTTTTTCTCTAATAAGTGAAACACCATCTGCCCCGTCTTTTCCCATGCCGGTGAGAATGACAGTGAGGACGTTTCCGCCGTAGACCTCTCTGATCGATCTGAACAGAACATCAATTGCCGGTTTGCAGCTGTTAACAGGCTTTGAGTCTGTAAGAACAAGAAATGCATTTCCTTCATAATTTTTTTTAACCATCATGTGTGAGTTCCCCGGGGCGATATACATGGCGCCTTTTTTTACTTTTTGCCCTTCCTTTCCCTCGGTGACAGAGATATGAGAGTACATGTTGAGCCGTTTTGTCAGAGAAGAGATGAACCTCGGAGGCATATGCTGTACCGCAAGGATGGGAACGGGAAAGTCGGGTTTAAGATGCGGAATAACCTTTATCAGTGCGTTCGGGCCTCCGGTTGAAACACCAAGGGCTACAACCTCAATTTTTTCCGGGGGAGGATTTTTTTTAGGTTTCCGGAAAGCGGGCGATGCCTTCTTTCGTGGGAGAGCTGTTTCAGTTGTTGCGGTAGAATCTTTGATCCGGCGGCAATGTTTTCGGGTGATTGCAAGTTTTAAAATAGGGGTAAGGGCTTTGGCCAGCTCGTTTAAGATTTCACTGGGTGATCTTTGCTCCGGTTTTGAGACAAAATCAATAGCGCCGGTTTCAAGAGCCTTAACAGTGGTATCCGCATCTTCAATGCTTCCGCCGCTTATCATAATAATTTCGATATCAGGAAAATCATTTTTGATCTGTTCTATAGTATTTGTTCGGTCTTCTCCGCTGACAACAGAATCCAGCAGTACGAGATCGGGTTTTAAAAGGGCTATTTTTGAAAAAGCAAATTTCCCGTGTAAAGCCATGCCTGAGAGTTCGGCATTGGGGATAGCAGAAACGATGCTTGATAAAATGCGGCGGTAGGAAGTGTTTTTGCTTATTATGAAAATACTTAGATCATCACTCAATCAGCATGTCTCCTGGGAGAATTCTATTGGTGAACCCAGCTTATCAACATTCAGTATCAGGATCAGTTCTCCTTTTTCTGAAACTGTGTAGCCGTTGAAGATATTTAATCTTTCCAGCGGCATCCCAAGTGATTTTATTACGGTATCGTGAGTTGCCAGAAAAGAGTCAACAATGAGGCCGGATTTATAATGGTCACCGGAATCAACGATCAGAACCGGAACTGCTTTTTTTCCATTCAGTCCGCTGGTACTGTATTTTAGTATGGATTTCAGCTCGCTGACCGGTATCCTCTCTTCCCTGGAATAAAAATGTATGCCCTGGTCATCTTTTTTTAACTCGTTTATTGGCACCTCAATTGCCCGGACAACCTTGCCCAGAGGAACCGCATAAACATCATTGTCTATTTTTATTCTGAAGGTCTTAATGATCGCAATAGTCATTGGGACCTGAAGCTGAAAAACGGTTCCCTGCTCTGAGGTGGATTTAATGGATACTCTTCCTCCCACTCCTTCAACAACACTTTTTACGATGCCCATGCCGACACCCCGTCCGGAAACAGCAGTGACCTTCTCGGCCGTTGAGAATCCCGGCTGCCACACATAGTTATAGATCTCCGCCTGATCTGTTTTTTCAAGTTCCTCCCAGGTCGCAAGTCCGCTTGAAACGACTTTTTCTTTTATGCTTTCGGCATTAAACCCTCTTCCATCATCGGACAGCTCAATATTTATGAATTCCTTTTCTCTTGATGTGGTAAAGGTAAGTTTTCCGGCTTCAGGTTTGCCTGCCTTGATCCGCTCCCCGGTTGTTTCAATGCCGTGGTCGATAATATTCCGTACCAGATGAATGACCGGGTCACCCAGCTTTTCAACAATGGAACGGTCCAGGGTGATGTCCGTGCCCTCTGTTATAATCCCAATCTTTTTGTCTGACTTTAAAAGCAGCTCACGAGAAACTCTGGGGAGCATGTCTGTTAAAAGTGAGATCGGTACCAGCCGGAGTGTCATTGACCTGTGATACAGTTTCTGTACCAGCTTTTCCAGCTGGTTGACACTTTCGGTGGCTTCGTCAGAATGGAGTGATCCGGCGATGTCTTTGAGCTGGTTCTTCTTAATAAAAATCTCTCTTACAATATCTATCAAGCTATCCAGAACATGGGTTTCGATCTTTACGGTTCCGGGCTTTCGGTATTTTAAGTTTTTCCCTTCGTTTTCTTTTGTTGGTGAACGGGTGAGCAGTTTCTGTTCATCACCATTTCTTCCGGATTGCGCCACTTTGATTTCAGCAACACTGAACTCTTCTATTTCTACTGAAGATCTTATGATTGCTTCAATTTCTTCCCTGTTTAATTCGGTACTGATGTAGATCTCAAATTCCCGGTCGATATTTCCATTCTCTATTTCATCTATTGCGGGGATGGTTTTCAATACCCCTGTCTTTTCTTTAAATGATTCCAGTATCAGATATGCCCGTGCTGGAGGGCTAATGCTGTCATTTGATATGCTAATATGAATTTTGTAATGAGGCTTATCGTCTTTGATTAAATCTGAAAGATCAGTCTGTGAAAGGGAAGTCCCAGTTTTTTTCTGCAGGCCTGAAGAAAAAAAGCTTTTTTGTCCATCCTTAGGGCTGCCGCTTGAAAGCGAGATCAGCCTGTCCAGTAAAGGTTTTGAATCTATCTGTTCGCCTGAGCTGTCTTCTATTATGCGGACCATTTTTTCAATCGTGTCCGTACCTTCATAAAGGATATTCAGCCTTTCCGGGGTGAGTTCTATATCGCCGTTTCGAATTCCGTCAAGCAGGTCTTCCAGGATATGGCTAAGTTCAAGTATGTCTCTGTAATCCATGGTGGCAGCCAGACCCTTTATGGAATGGAAAGAACGAAAGAGATCCTGGACAGCTTCCGGGTCAGAGCTGTCCTGTTCCAGGACAGTCAGGGATTCATTAGCCTGGACGATATATTCTCCGGCTCCGTCGATGAACATCTTTTTGTATTTATTCAGGTCGACCATGATTGCGTTTTAAGATCATATTGTCAGGGGATGGAGTTCATAACGTCCATAACTTTTTTTTCGTTAAAGGGTTTCACAATGAAATTTTTCGCCCCTGCTTTTATGGCTTCCATGATATTTGCTTTTGAGCCTACGGCGCTTACCATAACGGCTTTTGCATCTGGGTGTTTCTGCATGATGACTTTGAGCGCTGTAAGTCCATCCATCTCCGGCATGGCTATATCCAGGGTGATGATGTCGGGTTTAAGTTCCTCATACATTTCAATAGCTTCTATTCCGTTTTGAGCTTCACCCACTACATTAAATCTGCATTGTTCAAGGATCTCACGCAGCATATGTCTCATAAATCGTGTGTCCTCCGCTATGACTACTGTTTTCATTATTTTTCCTTTCAGATGTAAATAACAAAACGGTTAAGAATCCCTTTTTAATTGTTTTTAGCCGGTATTAAGTGCAGAACAGTGAAACATTAAAGTCCACCTCACCGATTTCAGTTTCAAGGGTGGTCACATAGGTTTCCTGGACCCCGGCAATTGAAAGAAGGACATTAGACCCTTCTTTAAATACCGGTTGGTTAAGGATTAGATCTCCTTCGTCAGTGAGCAGAGAAAAAGAGCGGCCTACCGCTATATTAATTAGCTCAGACAGAGCACTAAGATCAATATCTTCAAACTTTTCAACGGGTTGGCTGCCTGTCATGGCAGAGGTTATATTAAATGCTGTTTTCTTATCCATGCTCATGGTCACCGTGCCTTCAAGTTTTCCGGTCACTTCGGTAATAAAAGAATATTCACGGGATTTGTAAGAGTCGCGTTTTTCATATTTACATTCGGGATTAACCTTGCATTTGATCATCTCATTAAAAACGACCCGGGACGCGGTACTGAATGTTTTGATGATGTTGTTCATATCGAAAGTATCCGTCATGGCTGCCTCGCTTTAGATGTGTGGTGATGTTTCTAGATTTTAACTCAGCTGTTATTATAATTATTATGACAGGTCAAGACCATCCACAAAGGTCTCGATCAGTTTTGTATCCAGCCGGTATATTCCGGGTTCATCTTCCTGCAGGACAAACATTTCTTTGCAAAACCCGGCTTCTGCAGTGGCAGTGTTTTCGTCGGGGATCGGTTCTATGTATGACTGCAGGACATAGTCAATGTTGATGACTTTGTCCACCAGAATACCTGTATGAAGCCTGGGATGATTTAAATAGATAATTTTTTTTTCAGAAGCTGAAACCGTGTCTTTATATTTAAAATAGGTTTTTATATCAAAAATTGTCAGTATCTCGCCGTGGCAGCTTCTAATAGAATTCATGTATTCCGGTGCAAGCGGCACCTTTCGCACATTGGTATTATCAAGAACCGAAACGACATTTTGAATGTCAATACCGAAGGTGGCACCGGCAATTCTAAAAAAAATTATCAACAGTTCATTTCCAATTAAAATTTTTCTCATGATCAAGTTTTAAATTGTGAAATGATTTCTTTCTGTTTTTTTGACAGATCGGTTAAGTTAACGGTCAGGCTTGCAAGTTCTTCCATGGACGTCGCCTGTTCTTCGGTTGAAGCAGCTGTCTGCTCCGTTGCTGAAGCATTCTCCTCGGCTAAACGGGATATTTCATCAATTGTCGATACCATTTTTACGGCCTGCTCAGACTGATTACTGGTTAAATTGTATATTTCATTAACATCTGCGACCATCCCCAAAACTCCGCTTGAGATGTTTTCAAGCGATGATCCGATATTTAATACAACGTTCGTTCCTTCCTGGATATCATTTGTGTTGTTTTCAAGGTGGGTCAGGATAAGGGCCTGCTCATCCTGGATTTTTTCGACGATGGTATTAATATTGTCGCTGAAGTTGTGGGTTCTTTCGGCAAGTTTACGGACTTCTTCTGCCACCACAGCAAAACCGGCTCCATATTCACCTGCCCGGGCAGCTTCAATGGAAGCATTAAGAGAAAGAAGATTAGACTGATTTGCTATTTCGGCAATGGTGATCGTGATCTTGTTTATTTCTTTGATCCTGGTGTTAAACTGCTGTACCAGTTCAAGAGAATCCTTTGAGCGCTGTTTCACCTCTTCCATTGCTTTTATAGCAACAACAGATGAAGTGCTGCTTTCTCTGGCAAGCTCTCCCATGCGGGTAGCTGTTTTATCCGAGGCACTGGCTTTGCCGGCAATGAGTTCAGTGGTGTCTGCGACCTGTCTCATGATGGAGGAAGCACCTTCCACCAGACATAACTGTTCTCCCGCACCATTTGAGATGCTTTCAATCGCTTTGACGATCTCGTTAATGGTTAATTTCATTTCCCGGGTAAAATCAGCAAAATTCTGCGATGTTGTGAAGACCTCGTTTGAGTTATCCTGGATATGTGATATCAGTTCTTTTAGATAGATGGTGGTTTTTTCAAAAGAAACGGTTAATTCACCGATCTCATCCTGGGAAGTAAAGGAGAATTCATGGGTAAAATCACCTTGACTGATTTTTCTACTGACCTCTACCAGTTTTTTAACATCACGAACTACAGAATTGGCAAAACTGTTGCCCAGGAAAAGGCCGATTAGGAGGGCTGAAAAAACCGAAAAGATTTGTTGCTGCCATTCCACAGTAATGAATTTTGTGGCAAGGACATTCATGGTAACAATTACGAAGATCACTATCATAAAACCAAGGATTATTTTTTTCTTCATATTGACTCTCCAGGAAAATTAACTATATTTCCCAAAAAACCGTTATTTGATTTTTTGGTAAACCCGGTTAAAATATGCTTAATTGATCAAAACCGTTTTGGGCGCATTGAAGCATTACTTCTGCTTTGCCCAGTATCAGTTAGCCTCCTTTTGAAAGATGTTGCCGAAAGTGATCATATGTCTTTAAATGTTTTTCCTTTGAAAAGTAAATTAGCATGTTCCTGCATAAAATCAAATCAAAAACTGTTTCTGAGGGTTTAAAATCCGGGAGGTTCTGAATACTGAAATCTATCATATCGCGAAAAATTTATTTGACCCGGTACTTATTTTCTGTACGGGTAAAACAGGTGCGAATGATACGGAGTCATCCGTTAAAGGTTACATCCATTAAAGGATACAAGTCAATAGATAAATTTCTCCTGTTCAAAATACTATACCGCTCAAGATCAGTTCTTTATTTTGCACCAGTTATTTCTTTTCTTTGAGTCGGGTGTAAACAATTCCGCTCAGTCATCCCTCTGGATCCAGATTCGCCATGCAACGATAAATCGTTGTTTTTATTGACAAAGCCCGGCCTAAAAACAGGCCCCAGAAATCATTCTGTTCCGTACCATGTCCAATCAAAAAAGTAACAAATCTATGGCTCTTAAAGCCCAGACCTTTGTGGCTCATGGCACAGGCGAAATAAGTTAATGATCACAAGTACATAGCTAAAATATGATAGGATGCGACAGCCTGATTTGTTTTAGCCAGTTTACGCTGGTAAAATTTCTTTGCTTCTGGACAAAACCTCCGTGAAAAGTTAGCAGCTTTCACATATGCCCAGCACAGATATTTATTGCCGTTTTTGGAATTACCTCTCCCTTTTGTTTTACCGTTTGAAATGCGTTTACTTTTCACAAGACGACAATATGAAACATATTTTCCGTTACTCGCAAACCTGTTGATATCACCGGTTTCCATCATAATTGTCAGGGCCAGTATATTTTCTATTCCAGGTACCGTCATTAACTTCTCAAATTCCGGACTTAGCTTTGCTCTTTTTAGAACAGCTTTTTCAATCTGCTTGATCTTTTCTTTAAGAAAACTGATGATGGCTATGTTCGTTTGACCCGTTAAAACTAAATATTCTTCATCAAACAGGCGAAAAGTCAGAAGACATCACGGTCCGCCTCCTGAGGCCTATACCGCCTGTGAAAACCTGAACGCAGGAGATACGGCAGAATTTATAAGTTCGCTTGGGGACCCATGAAGACAATAAATCGATTTTAAACTTAAAAGGAAGGATAATAATATGAAATTTAAACAATTATTTCGTAAAGAAGGTAAGTCTTTATCCCTGTCACTCCTATTCGTGATAACTGTTTTATTTCTAATGCTATTTTCGAGTTTTTTTTCTGACCCAGATACTTCAGTTGATGATACTGATTTTGTGCCAACAGACTGGACAGATGATACGCATAGCAAAAGTGCTGACCCGAATTTTTTAGAGGTATTTGATGATACTCAGGTCAAACGATTTGATATTGTGGTTACTTCAGAACGCTGGCAAAGCATGTTGGATGATATGACAAATTTATATGGAATTTTCGAAGGAAATTTTAATGGCGGACCCGTCCGACCCGTCAGATCTGTTGGAGAGTTAACAGATACAGAAGATCCAGTGTTTGTGCCCGCAGAAATATTTTATATGGACAAACAATGGTATAGAGTAGGTGTTCGTTTTAAAGGAAATTCAAGTTTGCAAAGCAGTTGGCAATCGGGAATCTTAAAGTTGTCTTTTAAATTGGACTTTGATGAGTTTGAAAATGACTATCCTCAAATTGATAACCAGCGTTTTTATGGATTTAAAAAGTTTAGTCTTAAAAATAATTATGATGATAAACCTTTTTTAAGAGAAAAAGCAGCTTGCGAAATATTTGAAAATGCGGGATTGGCTGTTTCACATACAGCTTTTTATGAATTGTACCTTGATCATGGATATGGTCCTGTATATTTTGGTCTATATACATTAGTTGAAGAAGTTGATGACACCCTTATGCGAATTATTATACTTTGATTGAACCCTATGCCACATCAGAAAGAATTTTTTATACCTTTTTAAATAGCAGCAGTGATTTTCAGCAGGCTGTTTCAGAACTGAACGCACACACCAATAATCGTGCTGTTGCAGTTAATAATTATTTGAATTGATAAAATAATTAAATGAAAAGAGAAGAAATCGGCTGAAAAAAAATTGACAAGGGTTGATCGGGATCGTGTCGCTTGGTGCGGAGTTCCCGTAAAATAAGCGGGATTTCCGCTTTGCTCCAACAAGCGGCATGTATCTAAGATAATAAACTTATTTGGCGGGATACCCCGCAGCTTGCTGCGGGAATTATCATTCTGTGGGATTCAAACATGCGCCGCTTTAAATTCCGACTTTGTCAAGAACAGGCCGGGAATTTAAGAATTTGCTGATCCTAAAATTCTAAAAGCTTAAAACTTAAATATATATTCCGGAAGTTGCATGCCACTTTCCGTCATGAATTATTCTGAAACCTGTTTGTTGACTTTCTTTTTTTTACTAGAGTCAGGCCGCTTTCGACTATTATCCACAGGGCGAGAATAAAGGTGACCCCGTTTATTATGGCCAGCAGCCAGTTGCCCTTATCCATAAAATCTGATTCGTTTATGGCGGTGCTCCACAGGGTGATAATGATCATAAAAACAAAAGGAATAAAGGTGATGAAGTATTTTTTTCCTCCTTTTTCCTTTAAATATACCGTAATCACAAGAAGGGTGAGCGCTGCCAAAAGCTGGTTGATGGATCCGAACAGCGGCCACAGCTTAAGCGCGCCTTTGCCGTTAGCACCGGTTGCAAAGGCAAGCAGAAATGCGGTGATGACCGCAAAAGCGGCTGCAATATATTTGTTGGACATGAAGTTTATTTTCATGTCGGTGAAAAGTTCTGCTACCACGTATCTCTGTATTCTTGTTGCCGTATCCAGGGTGGTGCCGGTAAAAGAGGCGACAAATACTCCCATGATGACTTTACCCAAGGTTAAGGGAATGCCGATAAAGGTCAGCATGTTGGCAGAGCCGTTCACAAAGGCGCCTATCTTTGCTCCCAGGCCTTTGGCGCAGGACCAGCTGGCATAATGATGGTTCCAAGCATCCGTTCCAATCAGGCCTGAATCGTTTGCAAGCAGGCCGATGCCGGCGCCTACAGCGATAATGACCACGGTCGAGAGCGTAGCTTCCAGCAGCATGGATCCGTAGCCGACAAACTTGGCATCACTCTCTGATGCAACCTGCTTTGAGCTGGTCCCGGAGGATACCAGGGAGTGAAAACCGGATATGGCACCGCAGGCGATGGTGATAAAAAGAAAGGGCATAATCGGCGGTGCACCCTCAGGACTGAGGTTTACAGCAGGGGCAACAAGATGGAGATCACCGAAGAGCGCGGAAAAGATAATGCTTAATAGCAGAAGACCCATGGCAATAAAAAGCTGCCAGGCGTTCATGTAATCCCGGGGCTGAAGCAGGGTCGTTACCGGAAGACACGAAGCGATAAAGGCATAGATCAGAAGAAATATGGTCCAGATTCCTGTTGCAGGTATGCCCATATCCGGCATGCTGAACGGAAGAACCGTTCCGGCAACTACGGTTGTATACATCAGGAGGATAGCGATAAAGGTCGGCAGTACGATGCTTCCGGTCTTTCTGTACAGAATGCAGCCCAGGGTGATGGCGATCGGTATCTGCATCCAGACCGGAAAGACGGATTCGGGATACATCTTAAAGATGATGGCGATCACCAGACCGAAGATTGCGATAATGATGAGAAGGGCCAGAAAAACAATGATGAAAAAAACATATTTTACCCGGCTGCTGATATAGCGGGAGGTGGTTTCGGCAATGGATACCCCCCTGTTTCGCATGGAGACCACCAGTGCGCCGAAATCATGGACGGCACCCATCAGGATGGATCCGAAAAGTATCCACAGGATGGCCGGAACCCATCCCCAGATGATTCCGATGGCGGGGCCGACGATCGGGCCGGTGCCGGCAATAGAGGTGTAGTGGTGACCGAAGATGATCCACTTTTTAGTGGGTACGAAATCTTTTCCGTCTTCAAATTCTTTTGAAGGCGGCTGGGTTTCATCACTCAGCTTGAATATTTTTCGGGCCAGAAACCGTCCGTAGGTGTTGTAGGCAACGATGTAGGCGGTAAAAGTTACGATGACCAGCAGAATAGCATCCATTCTAGAGCTCCTTTTTTAGTAAAGATGAAAAGTTCGTCCATGAATTTTAAGATGGAAGACGCTATTTAATCTTTGAATGTTTCTTCTTGGCCATTGATGCGGCTTGGGAGGATGGATACGTTTGTATCAAGGTCTCAAGAATTATTTTTGCGGTTAAAGGTTCATTTATTTCCAGAAAAGAAAGGGCCTGGATGTAATGTGCATCTGGAGCCTTGTTGCTTTTTGGGAATTTTTTTATGATGTTTTCAAACGTAGAGATCGCTTTTTCGTATTTTTTTTCTTTGTAGTAACAATTGCCGAGCCAGTACAGGGCGTTGTCGGTTAATTGATCGTTCGGGTATGTTTTTAAAAAGTTCTCAAAAAAATTTCTGGCTTCGCTGTATTTACCCGCTTTGAAAAGGGCATATGCTCCGTCATACTTATTCTTTTTTGCGTTTGTGTCTACAACCGGTTTTTTCTGAGGCTGTTTTTTTACAGGTGCATCATATTTTTTCTGGAGAGCCGACATTCTGCTCTGGGTCTGTTTTAAGGAAAAGCTTAAGTCTTCAAGTTTGCTTTTCAGCTCCAGCGCGGTCTGCTGTGTCAAATGGGAATTCTCTTCAACGTTTCCCTTGATAAACTGCAGCTCGCGTTTTATTTCATCGATCTCATTATTATAGCCGGCCTGGTTTTTGCGCGCCTGTATAAGTTCTCTTTCAATGCCAGTAATTTGTTCTTTTTGTATGTTCAGCTCTTTTTGAAGCTGAAAGGTGCAGGACGGCAGGAAAATAATGGCTGTGATTAAAAACGCGGTATATCTTTTAAAAAGTGTCTGCATAGATGTCTTTTGTTAAATGAAAGTTAAAAATAAGAAAACCGGTGTTTGTTATAAAAGAAAAAGGGGGCTTCCAGCATTGAAAGACCCCTTTAAAAATTATCTTATCATGAAATGGTCTCTTCTGTTATTTGCCCATGCTTCTTCGTTCTGATCTGTGTCAATAGGCTTTTCTTCGCCATAACTTATGGTGAAGACCCTATTTGAAGAAACGCCAAGCTGCACCAGATATTTTTTAGCACTGTTTGCTCTTCTTTGTCCCAGTGCAAGGTTGTACTCGTTTGTGCCTCTGTCATCGCAGTGACCTTCTATCATGACCTGAATCGCGGTTTTTCTCAGGAGGGCTTCTGCTACTTTATCAAGAGTTGCTTTTGCTTCGGATTTAAGGGCAAAGCTGTCATAACCAAACTTTATGTTTTTGAATATAGGTGCCAGTTCTGCTTCTCTTTCGGTAACCTCTTTAAATGCCGATGCGCTGATCTCAGATTCTGTCAGCTCGCCTTCCCCTATTCCGGCTTCTTCGGCTTCTCCGGATGTAGCTGATCCGCCCTGGCTCCTGGTGCCTTGTTTTGTTGCACAGGAAACCGTGAGCATTAAGGCTGCTATAAAGATAATTGTTACACACGACATTAAATAACGTTTCATTCCTTTTCCTCCCTTTATTAAATAAAGATTTTTATGATTTTCCTATTAATTGGGCGACCATGCAGGGCTTGATTTATTTCCCCTGCCTGATGTTATCTTTTTCTGGTTCGTTCCGTCTGCTCTCATGATGTAGATCTCTTTTTGCCCTGTTCGGTCGGAACTGAAGGCCAGATAGTTGCTGTCCGGTGACCATGAGGGGTCCTCGTTGTTGCCCTGCCTGTGGGTCAGCTGATTTTTCAAGAGGCCGTCCGTGCTGACGATGAATATATTAAAACCGTTGTTCAGCCCAGAATATGCTATTTTTTGACCGTCCGGTGACCATACGGGTGCGGTATTATAGGTACCTTTATAAGTTAAACGTTTTATCTTTTTTGTCTTTAAGTCCAGCGTGTAAATGTGGGGATTGCCGGACCGGCTTGAGACAAATGCTATGTTTTTACTGTCAGGAGACCAGGAAGGGGATACGTCCGTTGCCCAGTTGCGGGTTAATCTCTCAAGTTCCCTGTTTTTTACAGTTAATATATAAATTTCAGAATTACCGTTATTAAGACTCAATGTCAAGGCAATTTTTTCGCCGTCAGGCGACCATGAAGGCGTAATGTTGATTCCCTGCTTGCCTGATATCTTCCGGGTGTTGCCCGTAAAAATTTCTTTAATGTAAAGGTCCGGATTTCCCTCCTTGTATGAGGTGAAGGCTATGTTCCTGCCGTCAGGCGACCATGCCGGCGAAAGGGTGAGGGAATTGTAGAGGGTTAATCTTTTTTCGTTTTTACCGTCATAATCTGTCAAAAAGATATCCTTGTTACTGTCTATACTTTTTTCAAATGCTATTTTTGTACTGAATCCGCCTTTTTGGCCGGTCAGCCTGTCAAAGATCTCATTTGAAAATTTGTGGGCTATCTGTCTGTAATCATCTGATTTCCCTTCATATCTTTTTCCAGTGATAAACTTTCCCTGCAGGGCGTCAAAGAGCCTCAGTTCAACCGCTATCCGGTTCTGGCTTTTTATGCTTAATCTCCCGGTGACAATGGCTTCTGCTCCTATGATTGACAGCACATCCCATTTTATTTTGTTCGTGGTAACGCCTTTAAGCAGTGCAGTGTCTATGGCTTTCGGGTCCAGAATTCTGAAAAACCCGGAAAAATCAAGGTCCCGGGTGATAACCCCGGCCATTTTTTTTGCCAGATTATTTTTATCTGTCAGGCCTTCCGATTTTTTAAATTCAGGGATCACAATCGGGAATCGGGTGGAAGAAGGTGATCGTATGTCGATGTAGACTTTACTAAAAGCATTTGAACAGGGAAAGATGAGAAGAACTGTAATAACAAGGTTTAGGATAAGTTTTTTTTTCATAATGACTTTACTATGCCGTATGGCTTTTAGGTTTTTAAGACGTTACTTCTATTCTTCCGGAATAAAGCGTATGCCCAGCTCCAGATATTTTTCATTAAATCCCTGGGGGAGCGGCGGCAGCGGGTCTGCTTTTTTAATCGCGCGCAGAACGGATCTGTCAAAGTATGCGCTGCTGGATGTCTGTTCAAATTTTGTTTTAAGTATCTTACCGTTTTTTGCGATCCGGATATTTACAATAGCCTCTAGCTGCCTTTTTGAACTGTAGCCGGGAAGTACCCAGGAATTATATATTTTGTTGTAGACTGAAGTATAATATCTGCTAAACCTGAGATTAGTCGGGCTGACCGGTCCGGTGCTTCCGGTATTTCCGTATGCATCTGTCTTTAGTCCGCCCCCACCGGTAAGTGAACTTTCATTCACCTTTGATTCTTTTATGCTGCTTTCCGTTCCTGAGCCGGTTCCTTTGTGTTTCACCTTTGGTTTTTTTCTTTTCGGGATCGTAAGGACCCTATGTTTTCTTACGCCTATGGTTTTTACCCGGGATCCGGTTTCAGACGGGCCTTTCCACAGGGATGTTTTTTTACTTTTCAGGCTTCCTTTGCCGCCGGATGAGGGCGAAGACGGAATACTTACCAGGTTGACCGAGTAGACCGGTGAGAAATAAACTTTTTTTGTTTTTTGGGGCGGTTTTCCAATAAGGATCGTCATCAGTACCAGGTGAAGAAGAAAAGAGAACAGGATCATCCAGCGGAGTTTCGGTTCAAAAGGATTTGTCTTGAGGATTGAATTATGTGCTGTCATTGTCTTTCCCGGGTTCAATTCCCTTCAGCAGGCGTTGTGATGATCCCCAGTTTTTCAATCCCCGCGTTTTTTATTTCTGCCATGACCTGGATAACAAACTCGTAGGGCAGGTCCTTATCTGCTTTAAACAGGAGCTGGTTGTCGGTGCGCTGTTTGAAAACCCGCATCAGTTTTTCTTTGAGTTGGGGAAGTTCTATCTCGATCTTATTTAAATAGATCTTTTTATCTTTGGTGAGCGTTATGGTGAGGAGCTCTTCTTCTACGGTTAAGTTTTTGCTGCTTGCTTTGGGCAGGTCAACATCAACACCGTGCTGCACCAGGGGGGCTGCTACCATAAAGATGATCAGCAGGACCAGCATAACATCAACAAAGGGGGTGACGTTTATTTCTGATAAAAAACGGGAGTCTCTGTTTCCAGTCATCATTTTTTATTTTCTTTCTGTGCTTTCGAAATGTCTTTCAACAATATTTAAAAATTCAGATGAAAAATTGTCCATTTCAGAAGTAAGAATACGGATCTTTCCCAGAAAATAGTTGTATGCAACAACTGCAGGAATTGCCGCAAGAAGTCCGAATGCTGTTGCAATTAAAGCTTCCGAGATACCCGGTGCAACGGTTGCAAGACTTGCCGCGCCTCTTATGCCGATTTGGCGGAAAGCGTCCATGATACCCCAGACCGTGCCGAAGAGCCCGATGAAAGGAGCTGTGTTGCCGGTTGTTGCCAGAAAACCCAGGTTTTTCTCCAGGCGTGAGATCTCTGAGATAGAGGCCTGATCAAGGGCTCTTTTTATGGTCCCGATACCGAATCTGTGGTTTCTGGATATGTCGACATCTGAGATATCAGTACCGGTGCCGGTGTTTGCCGGTGAGTCCTTTGTGACTCTGGTGCAGTTCTGCAGCTCGATATAACCTGATCTGAAGATCTCTGCCAGAGGACTTTGCTGAAGCGTTTCAGCTGCTTTGTTTGTCTGTGACAGCCGGCTGCTTTCCCAGAATATGGTTAAAAAGTTTTCCGATTCCTTGATTGCGGAGCGGAGGGCCCTGAATTTAAAGAACATGATTCCCCAGCAGCAGATCGAAAGTCCGATAAGCAGAAGGAGTACCAGTTTTACAACCGGGCCGGCATGGATGGCAAGATCCCAGATTTCACCTCTTAATCCGGTTCCAAGGTCGGAGGTGGTGACGGCCAGGGGTATTGTCAGCAAAGATATACTGTCAAGCATTTATTGTTCCTTAAAAGAGTTTGTTTTAATTATAAAAATCAATCTTAGTTAATGTCTCTGTTTCGTCCTGTGAGAGAAAAATGTTATTTATGAAACTTTTCTAGAAGTCTTTTAGCCACGATATCAGGAACAAGGCCGGCGACATCGGCCCCTGCTTTTACAGCAGCCTTGATGCCGGAGGAGTGTACAAAAAACCATCTGAGTCCTGTCATCATGAAGATGGTCTCCATATCACGGTAGAGCTTTCTGTTCATGAATGTCATTTCAAATTCATATTCAAAATCAGAGGCTGCTCTCATGCCTCTTAAAATGGTATGGATATTCATTTTTTTTGCATAATCCACCAGCAGTCCGTCAAAAGAGTCAACAATGACCCTTTTATTATTACCCAGAGAAATTTCGATCATTTCCTTTCTCTCTTCAGCCGAGAAAAGAGAGCTGCTTTTATCAGGGTTGTTAGCAACGGCAACGATTATCTGGTCAAATATATGAAGAGATCTTTCAATAAGATTTATGTGGCCGTTTGTTACCGGATCAAAGGACCCTGGATAAATGCAGATCCCTTTCTTTTCCTGATTTCCCATGTTTTTCCTCTTTTGTTTCTCTAAGACTTTGTTTATTAAAATAAGTGGCTGTTGATGGCTGAAAAACCTGAAATTTATGCTTTTTATGGTGCTAAAAATAACATAGTTAAAGGCTTTTAACAATAGCTTTGAATTTCCAAAATCCACCGCCTAAATTCACAGACGCACTATTTCCAAGCCTCTGGGGATGTTTTTTAAAAACCAATACCTGACGGTAGGGTTTTCTTCACGTGTTTCCTCACTACAGCGCTGTGGGTGAGGAAACTAAACGCAGCTTTCCACCTTCGGGCCACTTTCACGCACCTTTATATGCTTCTGGATCGACTTCCCAAGCCCTGTCTTTTGCGCCAGTTCCAGATAAAGCGGCAATCCCTCCAGTGCCGTCATTCCCGTTGTTTTTTTCTCTTCTTCGTACTTGAATGGTAATATTCCTTGTGCCATAATTGTTTCACCTCGTTGGTGATATGTTTGTTTTTTCAAACACATAATATCTCCCCTGTTTACAGGGACCAACGAGTTTTTCTTTTTTTTAGATGGTGAATCTTTTTCCTGAACAATCCTGACAGAAAGGACGCTTAAAGTGTCTTTTTTTATTTTAAAGCGATCATCAATTCGAAGTCCGCAGACACATGCAATTCTATCATCTGACACAATTAGAGGGATTTTCTGCCTCTCAGGTACGGGAATCGTCAAATCAATAAATAGATCTTTTAACTTTTTACTCTGTTTCATACCCAGAGGATAGAACCTGTCCCCGGGTAGAACCGTTCTTATCATAAGCGGAAATTTTATCGCGTCATAGTTAAGAAACTCTGTATCCTTGCCCCTTTCTTTCAAAAGTTTGTCTGTATCTGATGTTTCAAGAACATTGAAAAATATTTTTACTCCTGTGCACTCAATAACAACACTTTCGGGTAGACTGTCATAGGAGAGACTATAGGGTGTTATATCTTCCTGATGATAAGTAAAGATCAGTTTGTCATATTCGCGCCAAACGGAAAGCCCTCCGGGAAGCTGCACAACCTTTGAAGGCCCCTCTGAAATAAGATTGCAAACAGAATCCACATGTTTAAAGCTTATACCTCTGGTATCTCCTTTTATCCTGGCCACCATATCCATGACCATCCTGCCGTGAAACGCTTCAGGATAATTATTCATCTTCTCTATTGAACAACAAAAGTCATCCGCCGTTTCTATCATACAATCTTCAACGGCCTGTTTTGCACTTTTTTTCAGAAATGCATCATCCTGCCGCAGCAGATTTGTCATCCTGATGATGGCATCATCGATCTGCGGATTATACTTCTCCCTTAAAAGCGGCAGCAGGTTATGTCGGATATCATTTCTTAAATAATGTTTTTCATTTACCGAAGTATCGCTGATATAATCAATGCCGTTTTCTTCCAGATACTGTTCGATCTCTTTTCGGGTTACCTCAAGTAACGGCCTAATAAACATTCCCTCCCGAATGGGCGGCATACCGCTTAACCCTTTTAAAGACGCTCCCCTGATAAACCACATCAGAGCCGTCTCCACCTGATCATCGGCATGATGACCAATAGCGACCCGGTCCGCATTAAGTTTTTTAAGGGTATCTTTTAAAAATTCATATCTGACCTCACGGGCGGCTTCCTGAAGCGACAGTCCTCCGTCATTTTTCACATCAGAAACATTTCTTGCCTCTGCAATACAAGAAACCCCCATATCTTCAGCCAGAGACTGTACAAAACCCATTTCTTGCTTTGACTCGTCACCCCTGATCATATGATCCATATGCGCGGCAGAGACATAGATCCCGAGTTCACCTTTAAGGGCGTTCAGCACAGTAAGAAGCGCGACCGAATCCGCGCCGCCTGAAACAGCGGTGACTACATGGTCGCCTTTTTTCAGCATGCTGAATTTTTCAATTGTTTTTTTAACTTTTTTTATAAACATAAAAAAATAAAGGGTTCCAGGATTCATGGTTTCCAGGGTTAAAGAATAACAACAAAAGATCAGTTATGCATCGTCCTTGTCCGCTGTCAATTATAAACCTTCAGGGTGTTTACCAGTTTCAGTCAATGTTATGCTTTTGATTTAATGCCGTCAGGCCGCTCCTCAAATCACGCAAAAAGCGTGATGATCCTCAAGCGTAGCGATCAGTGAATAGCCCTTAGCTATTCAACTATTTTCTCATCTTCTTCTTTCCAGGCCGGATCAACCATACAGATAAAGATCAGATCCGTATCCCCCGGATTATGAATGTTCTGCTTTGCTTCCGGCGGAATATATATTGCCATGCCGGGTCCGACCGCTGATTTTTCATCATCAATACTCATGATGCCCCTGCCTTCCATGATGTAATAGACTTCAGAGGTCTTCAGCCTATGCGGAAGAGTGGTTATACCCGGTCTCACAACAGCATGCGCCAAACTGTAACCGATCTTGAGATCCGCCTTATCAGGATGTAAAAGCTCTCTTAATACAGCCTTATCAGCAGACATAAACTCTTCACAATCTTTCAAATCACGGATGAACATTGATTACCTCTCATGTTCAAGCTTACTCTATTATAATAACTGAAACTTAATGAATACAGAACAAAGCTGTAGCTGAAAAACGCATAGCGGTAAGAGCATAGGGTAAAAGACCCTAAAACCAGTTTTCCCAGACCTTCTCCATGCACTCTGCTCTATGTTCTGCTGTGACCTTGGCCTCTCGAATCCTTATAATAACGCGAAACGAAGTCCCGCCATAGAGATCATCACGAAGCCATCGAAAATAAAATTATTCCCTTATTATAAAAAGCTCCCGCGATACAGGCCGTCATTAAACAGGCAAGCGTTGCTGCAATTAAGGCCCTGAAAGCAACCTCAGAAAGCACCTTTACCTTTGAAGGCGAAAGGGACGCAATCCCGCCGATAAAAATAGCCATTGAAGCAACATGTGCAAAACCGCAAAGCGCATAAGCTGCAATAACAGAAGAACGGCCATTTTTAATAAGCCCATCTGCACAGGCTGACGCCAGATCAAAATAGGCCGTCACTTCTGTAACGATCATCCTCTCTCCAATAATTCCTGCTACTATTCGTGCATCTTCAAGAGGAACACCCATCACCAGCACAAACGGATAAAACACATACCCAAGTAAACCCTTTAATGACCAATCTACACTTATCCCGGCAATAAGATTTATCTTTTCGCCCAGCGAGCCCAGACCAAGATCAAAAAGAGCAACCAGACCTAAAACCGCAATTAGTAACGCAACAATACCGGCTGCCAGTTTCAGGCCGGCATTCGCACCATTTATCACGGCCTCAAAGATATTGCTGTCCCTGTCATAATGCGGATTAAGATTAATCCCTAGAGTTTCAGGTCTTTCACCTTCGGGAAGAATAATCTTTGACATAATAAGTGCTGCCGGAGCTGAAAGAATTGTAGCGGAAACAAGATGAGCAGCAATATTCGGAAATGTGTCCTGCAGAGCCATAACATAAAGCGCAAGCACACTTGAAGCCACTGTTGACATACCGGCAGTCAGGACCGTGCAAAGCTCGGACCGTGTCATGGAAGGAAGATGCGGTTTTATGGTTAGTGCTGATTCAATACCCACAAAGATATTGCTTGAAACACACAAAGACTCAGCACCTGAAATTCTCATAAAGCGGGTGAAAAAATAAGCAAATCCCTTAATCAGAGCCGGCATGACCCGGAGATAATAAAGTGCTGCCATCAGAGCTGAAAAGAAAATAATGGTCGGAAAGGCCTGAAACGCAAGAAAAAATCCAAGAGAAGCCTCACCATTAGCATTCACAGTTCCGGGAGCAAGAGCCAGCCGTCCAAAAACAAACTCAGTACCTGCAAGAGCGCACTCAAGCACCTCTAAAATAATAGAATTGATAAACAGCAAGAATGAGGAACCTGCCGGAATTAAAAAAACAAAACAGGCAAAAACAAACTGAAAAACAATGCCCCACAGCATCAGTCTCCAGTTCATGTTCTTCCGGTCAGATGAAATAAGCCATGCAACCCCCATCAAAATAAATATGCCTGACAGGCTTATAAGATTGTATTTTTCCATTTAAAACCAGTCCATTAGAAAGATTCCAGTTGCAGTAAGAATACAAGACCTGACACCCGAATGTCAAATAAACAATAAACAAAAACACATAAGGATTCAAGGATTCGAGAGGCAGAGGGTTCAAGGGGCATAAAGCTAATATCCTTTAGCTGATATTTCAATTAAACCAACATACTTTAACGAAAACTCTTTTACTTTTCTTACGGAAAGTTTCATGTTATAAATTTCTTCTATAACATAGAAGTATATAATAATTTTCATTAATGGGGTCAATCTCAAGTTTTAGATGTTTTCACTTGGCCCCTTCCCGTCCTCCGCAGTAGCTATGCTACGGAGGATGGAAAACCCTTGGCCCCTCGAATTCTTATAAAATTTTAGCACCTGAGCATATAGGACAATAGCAGTATATTAACATTATTATGAATATAAAATAGGCGAAAACCATGAACACTTCCGGGCAAAACAAAGGCCTGACAACGGAAGAAATTATTTTTTCCAACATGACACAGATCGAAGCACTCACAAGATTTCTAATTTAAAAAGGCCTGTTGTCAGTTGAATGTTGTCCGTTGTTGAAACTTTATAATCGCATAGAGGTAAGTGCATAGAGTAAAAAGATTAAGAATTCTTTATTCTAAGCTCCTTGCTTCTGCAATAAGCATCAGCCTTGCCCTGTGAACTCTGTGTCGAGCAAAGCGGGCGGTGAGATCTGCTTTTACTATTTACTAACTATGGACCCTTAATTTTTATGCAGACACAAAAACATCTAAACCTATTACCCGCAATTCTTGCAGCAATATTCACCGGTGGGCTCGGATTTGGTATTGTCCTGCCTGTCTCATCTGTAGTGCTTGAAAATATCGGTGTCAGCACCCCGCTTATCGGGCTGACTGCAACCATGATGTTTGCAGGCATAGCCATCGGCGGGCCGTTATCCGGAAGGCTGATTGAGCTTTTCGGCATTAAACGTACTCTCGCAGGAGGGCTTTTCTGCAATGCAGTGTTAATGGTCTGCCTGGGACTTTATATTTCCCTTCCTTTCTGGTTTGCGATCAGATTTGTTATGGGAGTGGCCTTTGCGTCTGTCTTCACCTCCTGTGAAACACTTATTAACCGGGTCAGCAATGACCAGAACAGGGGAAGAAACCTGGGCCTGTACGCCTTTGCTTTCTCCCTCAGTCTGATACTGGGCCCCACCGGAATCTGGCTTCTTAAATTCGGCACCTTAATTCCCTTTGCCATAACCGGCGCCATAAGTTTATCAGCTGCCCTGATCTCTTATTTCATGCTTCCCACCATACAGGAAAAAAGCCCTGATATAAAATTCGATCTGGCTTTTATAAAACGGATCAAAATATCTGTCATCGCCATGCTGACAGCCGGTTTTATGGAAGGTGCCCTGATCGCCCTGATCCCGATCTATGCGATCCGGCAGGGATTTAATGTGGCTGAAACCGGAATTCTTCTTTTTGCTTTTGTAATCGGACACGGTTGTTTCCCCCCCATCATCGGTGCACTGGGTGACCGGATCGGTTTAAAAAATGTACTGGCAATTTCATATTGTCTCGGCACTGTAAGCTTTATCGCTATTCTTTTTTTCCCGGAAAAGATCCCGCTGACCGGTCTTCTGGTCCTCGGCGGAGCGTCAGTCGGGGCATTATATCCGCTGGCTGTGGGAATACTGGCTGATTTCCTAAGCTCCGAAGAACTCCCCCGGGGGAACGCCCTGACAACTTTTTGCTATGGACTGGGAAGTATCATCGGACCATTTATACCCGCAGTTATCATGCACATCACCGTTCCCAAAAGTCTTTTTGTCGTAGCAGCGATACTGTATGCAGGTCTATTTGGAATGATATTATTACAAAGAAAAAGTAAATCCTGAAAAGGAACAGAGAAGAACAATAGAAGAACAGACCGCTGCATCTTTTACCGTTGATAAAGAAAAATGCATAGGCTGCGCAGTATGTGTAGCAGCCTGTCCCATGAAAATTTTCGAGATCATTGACAACCTCTGCATTATGACCACTGACTTTTTAATCCACCGTTAAGCCTTAACCCCTGCAAAAATAAAACAATGAGGCATCGGATGCAATCTATTCCTTTGCCAGTCTTTTCCCGATTGAAAATATATTTTTAATAATCTCTGTTTTCTTACAAATATCACCCACATCTCTGACATCAGTAATATGGATCTTCTCCACAATATCCATGGCATAGGTTTTTCCTATATTTTCTTCTAATATTTCAATTCCCCGTGCTGCCGTTGCTGGATCCTTAAAATCCTGCACCAGCCCGATAACCGCCTTTTTTCCTTTTAGCGGCGGATCCCCGACAGGTTTAAATGCTTTCATGGTCCCCAGCTCGCCTGCGATCTCAACGGACCACAGCGGCAGGCATCTTTCAAAAAACCGGGCCATTATCGCGGTATAGGAACCGCAGTAGTATGGCGACGCAAAGATCATCACATCTGATGAGACCATCTCCTCAAGAATGATATCCATATCATCTCTATGAACAGCACACCGGTAGCCCGGTTTTAAAATACAGTTTCGGTAACAGCCCTGACACTGATTGATTGTATGCTCGGCAAGAAAGAATTTTTTTATTTCAGCACCCGCAGAGACTGCCCCGTCTAAAAATGTATCCACTAATATACTTGAATTCCCTTTTTTTCGTGGACTTCCCACAAATCCGCATATTTTCATCCTCTTCCCTCCAATTAATAATTAAATTTTCCGCCCGATAGTAGCTTACGGAAATCCCACTAAAGTCGGGGATCCTAGATAACGACGGTGTTATCCCTTGAGTCCTTTTTCCAATTATGGTTTTGATTCATCCGGTATCCAATATCAGTTTTTATGTTTTTTTGCTATGCGCCACGCCTTTTTCAACCAGCATCCCGTATCGTTTTTTTAACGTTATCAGATGTTTTGTCTTTACCTCACGGGTTCACTACAAAAGTACTTATTTCCGGACATTCTCTTTCACCGATCTTACCTGCAGCCGCAAGGTCATCAGCAACATCTTTAAGCCCGACCTCAATTAACCTTTTCCGGGTCGGCACGCCGTCTTCAGAACAACCGCGATACCAGTAATATTCATCCAGCATACCCGGTTCATGAATGGGGTCTTTTTTGCCACGCCGGGTACCGGTCCTGATATCATCTTTACGGGTAATGCCGAGCAGTGCGTTAAAGCTCTTTTCCAGTTGGTATATTCTCTCAGAAGCTTCAAAAAGTTTTTCTGGACTTCTGCCGGTAACCGCCTCATAGATCTCACCCATCTCCTTGAAAAGAACAATTGGGTCTCCGAACACATCCACAGAAACAACCGGAACAAAACAGATCCCCAGACTGTCCATAAGGGTTTTATAATTTTCACTCCACCAGACCACCCGTCCTTTTCCAACCGGGCTGGTGCCGTCAAGTGTACCCTCCGGCAGGTCGTCGCCGAATATTTCCTTCAGCATGTCCTCAAGACCGATCATTGCGGGAAAGGGGTGACCTTTTAAATGATCAGCGCCCCGGGTAGCAACCGAAGAAGCCAGACTCATGGCTATTGCCTGCTCACAGTTATAGGTAAAAGACTGCCCTTTGGTATGGAATCCATACTCACGTGCTTCTTCAGGTAATTTTTCAAGGATCATGGGCATACTGTCAGCAAGAAGTTCACCGATACCTTCACGGTATGCAACCTTTTTTAGAAGCTCCTCTACAAGCGCTACGTCACCCCACTTGAGTTCCAACCCCCAGGTATCATCAGTTGTAATAATACCGCGCTGAAAACACTCCATCATCATTGAAACGATCCATCCAAAGGTAATGCAGTCAAACCCCATCCGGTTGACTATGTTTGAGATGTGGAACAGCTGGGGATAATCAAAGATGCCGATCAGAGGCCCCATGTTTGTATAATGGCCGAATTCGATCTTATCCACCGTTTCTCCCTTGTACGGCCCATCCTTCACTTCCAGCATCTGGGTGCATGCAATAGGACACTGATAGCATGCTTTCTGGCCGGTTTTATAGTTCTGCACCAGTTTTTCAACATCATATGCATCAAGCTGTTCTTCTGTTATATGAACCTGTTGATTGTTAATCCTTGTATGCATGCTGTTTTGAGGAATAAGAGAAAACGAACCGTATTCACGAAGGCTGTAAGTTGCATTCCCCATCCACTTCTCACGATAGAATTTTGAAAGTTCTTTTGTTTTCGCTTCATTTGCCAGAGGCATTTTACCTTTGGCCTTCACAATTACAGCCTTTAGATTTTTTGATCCCATCACACAGCCCATTCCGGTCTTCCCATGTACTCCGGTTCTTTTCGTGCTGGTAAAGATATTGGCATAGCGCACCAGATTTTCCCCGGCAGGGCCGATACGTGCGGCTTCACAGGAACCGTATTTTTTCTGAATGGCGTCATCTGTCTCATAGGTATCCAGCCCCCACAGGTCAGAAGCGTCCACGATCTCAGGCTTTTTACCCATCTCAATATAGAGTGCACAGGGCTTGTCCGCCTTACCTGTAATAAACACATGATCATATCCCGCCTGCCTGAGGCGCGCAGGGAAAAACCCGCCGCCGTTTGAATCTCCAAATATACCGGTAACCGGACTTTTTGCTGTAATGGTCATCCGTGAGGTACAGGGAAAAGAAGTACCGGCCAAAAGACCGGGGCCGAAGATAATTGCATTTTCCGGTCCCAGAGGATCTGCTTTTGGATTGTCTTTCAATGCGTCATATAAAAGCTTGGCATTTATCCCTGCACCGCCCACATATCCCTGCTGCAATTCTTCAGAAACTTCCTCTTCCCTGATCTCCTCGCTGGAAAGATCAACCCTTAATATTTTTCCTGACATGGCCTTCTCCTTTTAACTTCATATGTTTGTTAAAAACTCTGCTCTGAGAGAACTTGCTTTTGTTTTTATAAATTTCATTTTGCCCGTACCGAAAAAAAAGACTGCAAAGCGCATAGTGGTAAGAGCATAGAGAGTAAAACGTGACAATAAAAAAGAACGTCCAACGTCAAATAAAAAACCAATCTCAAAGATTAAATGATTATTTTTTCTATTTTTTCTGGTTGTCTTTTTCTCATTCATAATTCAATGTTGATGATCCGGTAAAAAGTCAAAAACCAAAGGATGTCACCTTGTAACTATCTGATTTTCCTTGGGCCAATTTTGCAATAAGGTCCTTTTCTGGACTTTTTACCGGGCCATCAATGTTAAACGTTCGATGTTCGATGTTCATCTATTTTATGCTCTATGCTGCGACCTTAAGCTCTTGAATTCCTGTTTGATTACGCGACCTCTGTTTGTACACAAATAGAATTGATCTGTAGAATTTAAAAAAATTTCACCCATTATACCTCCGTAACATTATTATAAATCTTTAAGAGAATCTCCTGACATATTTTCAGCTGTTCCGGACCGATTTCATTTAATGCCCTGCCTTGAACCTCAAGTGCAAAGGGTCTCAAGTTTTTTAAAAGTTTTTCCCCCTCCGGCGTTATCCTGATCCGTTTCTGACGGCGATCACCCGTATCTGCAACACGCTTAATAAGATCTTTCTTTTCCAGCCCGTCTAGAAGCCTTGTAATCGTTGATTTTTCCTTGAATGTATTTTCAGCAAGCTGCTGATGAAACTGATCATTACTGTTATTGAGATTTATCAAAAGCTGCCACTGCTCAACCGTAATATTATGTCCTTCTTCCCTGAATTTTTTCTGTAAGTTATTCAGTATGGCCTGCGAAGTCCTGCCGATCAGCGTTCCCATTGAGTTTTTTAAATGAATTTCAAGATTTTTCACATTCTCCGCCTCTTTTTAGTTGTATATACAACTAAAATAGTATTTTTTTACTTTGCTGTCAAGCACCAGCACTAAAAATAATAATTTTACAGTTATTACCCCTGATTTTCAGACAGTCCCATACCCCGCACATAACCAGAAGCTCGACAGGTAAAATGAAACAGGATGCTTCCCTGATTCACCATCTAAAAAAAAGAGAAACTCGTTGGTCCCTGTAAACAGGGGAGATATAATGTGTTTGGGAAAACAAACATATCACCAACGAGGTGAAACAATTATGGCACAAGGGATATTACCATTCAAGTACGAAGAAGAGAAAAAAACAACGGGAATGACGGTACTGGCGGGATTGCCGCTTTATCTGGAACTGGCGCAAAAGACAGGGCTTGGGAAATCGATCCAGAAGCATATAAAGGTGCGTGAAAGTGGCCCGAAGGTGGAAAGCTGTGTTTAGCCACAGCTCTGTAGTGAGGAAACACGTGAAGAAAACCCTGCCGTCAGGTATTGGTTTTTTAAAAACATCCCCGGTGGCTTGGAAATAGTGCGTCTGTGAATTTAGGCGGTGGATTTTGGGCTCATACTCTTCTTGACTGAATGATCCGTTACACTTATTATTATTGGTTAATAGAATATTTGTTTTCACAAATAACGTATGCCGGCCTATGCAGCCGGCACATAAGGGAAGTTAATATCATGTCAAAACAAGATCTTTGCCCGCAGTTCATAATATGGAGAAGAATTTTTGCAACGCTTGATGAAGCCTGGAGAAAGTCCGACGATAAAGAAAATCCACCGCCAAATGTATTTAATTTCCAGGGCTGGACAAAATCAAACGACCAAAGAAAACATGAGCTGTGGAAAGAGACCCTGTCCTGGGCAGATAAAAACGGTTTTAGCCGTCTAATTCCTGAACTTACGGATGCTGATATCTTTGATGGAAATGAAGATAATTAAAGAGCACTAAAGCTTAAGGAGCGTTTCACTTGATGAGCGATCTCACGACCTCTAGGGGACTTCTAAAACGTAAAAGCGGTGAGTTGAAGAATGTTTTATCGAAGGTTAAGGTTTTTGAAGAAGTTGATTTTGCATCGAGGCTGAAAGCCGTTCTTCGAATCCCGGGAACGGGGATGCTCATCGAATCACGCCAAAGGTGTGATGCTCTTTGAGCCCGAAGGGCGCTCTTTGTACTTTGCGTAAAAGCGCTTCGCTTGAAGCAAAGGCATAAGGTCAGTCACCATACCTCCGGCAAAGCCGGAGGCTTGTACTGTGAACCACTCTTGTCCAAAACAGGTTTTAATTTGGACAGCATATTTCTCATTAGGTTCTGATTTTAAAGCATAAGCACAAACAAACGCATCTCAATGGCCCATTTTTAGGGCTTTTGATCCATTTTCTGGATGTATTTGGGTCTTTGCAACTGTCATTTTATCTTGGACAGCATATGAAACATAATGACAACCTGTTTTCAATAATGATAGTCTGTAAAGTAAAATCAGACACTTAGCTTGTCCAAAACGGCTATTTTAAATTATTTTGGACAGTAATGACTGTGAACCGCTCAAAGCGGTTATAAAAGCATGAACCCCCTAAAGGGGGTCAAAATAGTTTCAACTGATCTATTTTTCGGTCGGTATCTTCTTGTTTCTTGATGTATTTTTTTACAGTCTCTTCATCTCTGCCAACTGTTGATACAAAATATCCCCTAAGCCCAAAAGTTTTGACCTGTGAAATTATGCCGCCGTCCTGCATACGTTCTGGCAATATGTATTGCGCTTTTCCCTTTGACATAACAGACAACTTGAGACACCGCATATTTCGGAGGAATTGATATCAACAGGTGAACGTGGTCCCCCATAAGATGTCCTTCTATTATATTGCATTCCTTTTGCAATGCCAGTTCTCTCAAAACTTATCCAAGGTATCTTCTTAGATTACCGTATATTACCTTCTTCCGGTATTTCGGAATCCAAATTAGAGGGTACTTGCAATCCCATGTCGTATGGTTTAACTTATTATAATTGTTCATCGAAAGCCTCCTCCTTTATGATCATTGAGCGGTTCACATTATTGGAGGTTTTCGTATATTCCCGGAAATGTCAAACTTTGGGAGTCTCACCGGCAAAGCCGGGGGCTTACCCAATATAGTTACTTTAACAATTTCTAAATCAGATAATTGTTCAATTTTATATTTCATATATTAATTACTCCTAAACAAGTGCTGAGGAATTTTATAGCCTGATCAGTTGACTGAAAAAACCATACATTAATTTAAATTATATTAAAAGAGTAATCGTTAACGTAATATTATCATTAAAGAACACTTTTCAGTTGTATCTAAAACCTTATTTTTATATATTAAAAACTTATCAAAACGGGTTTTTAAAGGACATTTGTGTATGGCAAAATTTTTATTCTCCAATTTACCGGCTCTGGGGCACATTAACCCCACAATGCCCATAGCTTCCGAGCTGCAAAAGCGGGGGCACACTGTGGGCTATGCCACGGGTGAGGATTTCAGGGAAGTGTTCGAGTCAGAAGGGATGCAGTTTTTTCCAGTGGGGTTCCCGGGTCTGAAAAATGCGTCCACTGACAATATAAAAAATATATTCCGGCATACGGGAATGTTAAGCCATTACAGCTTTTTCAAATATCTAAGCGAAGCCAATCTTTTGTCCATAGACGAATTTCGTTTGGTAGTCGAAAAGTTCAAACCAGATGTGATTATCAATGATTCATTTACTTACACAGGTGCCCAGGCAGCAGAACTTTCAGGTATTCCCTGGGCGACCTTTAGTTCGGTGCCCGGCCTGATTCCCAGTTCGGATGCACCGCCGTTTACTACCTGGGGGTTACCGCCTAGTAGCAACACTTTTGTTCGTGCTGCGTATTCTGTCCTTCGATTGGGGCAGGATATTTTCTTTAGGCTGTTTGATCCAAGGTACAACCGGATCCGTAAGTCTCTTGGTCTTTCGCCGGTTAAAGGATGTGCCATTAACAGCGCGCTTTCTCCAAATCTGATCATGATTCCTTCATGTGAGGGCTTTGAGTACAAACGATCTGACTGGCCGCCGCAGGTGCATCTGATTGGTCCGGCACCCTGGGGGAAATTGAGTTCCGACAACAGTGCAGATGCTTGGATAGATGAGCTGCCTCAAGATAAGCAAATTGTGTACGTAACTATAGGGACCCTTCAGGGTTATCGATCTTTGGATATTTTTGATATCATTATAGAGTCACTGAAAGACGAACCGTATCATGTGGTTATGAGCGTGGGTCAGGCAACAGATCTGACACGGTTCAGCAATGCGCCTGATCATTTTCGGTTTGAACCTTTTGTGCCGCACACTAAGATGCTGCCCCGTGCAAATGCAGTGATTCATCATGGCGGTCAGGGGATTGCGCAGGACAGTATTTACCATGGATTGCCTTCAGTGGTGGTCCCTATCTCACAGGATCTTTATGAGGTTGCCCGTAGATGTACATCAGCCGGTGTTTCAATTGGGATTCCGTATCCCAAGCTCAATCCTGAGCGTTTGCACACTGCTGTGCAACAGATCCTTCATGAACCGGCAACCCGGGAGAATACGAAGAAACTGCAGACCGTTTTTTTACAAACCAATGCGGGTGAAACGGGTGCATCACTGCTTGAAAAACTTTTAGTAACAAAAGCTCCGGTTTTACGAAATACTAAACAATAAATGCTAAGGACTTTTAGCATAAATCCATGTCATTTAATTTCAAACTGCTTTTTCAGGTTTTATACAAATCATTGTGTGCACCACGGGGAACCCTAACCCGGGGACACCCTGGCACGAATCATATTAATTCTTTTTTTATATTCATCATAGGTGCTGTTTGAACTCATAAACGGGTTCTTTTCAGAGGGGCTGTACTCCCGAAGATACGGAATGTTATTCATTCTCATTACCCCGTCACAGTGTAACCCTTTCATCCTTTGAGATCGGCAGATATGAAGTGACCCAGGGGCAGTGGGAGGAAATGATGGGGAGCAATCCTTCTTGTTTTGATACCTGCGGAGACAATTATCCGGTTGAACAAGTATCCTGGAATGACACACAGACATTTATTACTGAATTGAACAGTCAGGTTGGTCATCAGGTCAGGACAGGTTAAAAGCGGAGGCTAAATTGAGCCTGGAGGTGCGAGGGACGAGCAAACGACAGGGCGAAAAGGAGCCGTAGCGTCCGCGATATTTCAAATAACCATAAGCATTTTTGACAAAGTGCGAATTTCAACTTTCGTTAAATATGGCTGGTATTCAGTTTGCTTATGATAATATAAAATTTTTTCCGTTTTTAATTTTCAAGTTCTGTCTCTAACATTGAATCGGTGTCAGGCAAGGTCCGAGCTGTGTTGCAAAGTCTGCCAAATTATTTTTATTATTTCTAATCCTTAAAATCCTCGCTTGAAATAAGTTTTCCCGTATCATCAAAAACCTTACGGCTGACGCGTTTTTTGTTTTTATACAGGTCCAGGAACTGCGGTTTACCATTTTCATGATATCGTTTGGCCTCCCCGTCAGGCACACCGTCTTTAAAGAAAACCTCTATCCTTAAAGTTCCTTCTTCATCAAATGCCTTGCATATGCCTTCCTGTTTTCCGTTCGCATAATTAACGATCTCCATAAGCGTCCCGTCCTCATAAAAAGACTTGCCCTGCCCGCTCACCTCACCATTTTTATAAAAAGTCTCTGCTTTAAGCTGACTGTTTTTATAATAGACCTTACACACACCGTTCAGCGCGTCATTACTATAGTTCTCTTCCATCTGAATATTACCCGTCTTATAGTACCACTTGGTCGTGCCATCCGGTTTTCCATCTTTTAGATTTTTCTCCCATTTCAGATTACCGTTTGTAAAATACTCCTTTTTGACTTCCGCAGAACAAATACCGCTGCTGACCAGCAAAAACATAATGAGCAGAACTGTTTTTTTCATATCAGTTTCACTTTCTAATTTATTAGATTTTTTCTTTTTATATCATCATATTCTATTAAGAAATATAATTACATGCAAGGAGATAAATTTTAACATCTTATATTTTTTCACCTTTAACATAAATTTAGTTTGAAATACACCTATAACTTATGCTATTTTTATTGATTATTAGAATAACGATACACCATGCGGTATCAGGGGAATTATTCTATTAATTTTAGACACATGCCGTTCAAACTCTTAAAACCATGAAAAATACACCCATATTAACCATATCCGAGCTAACACGTCACATCAAGGCAACGCTTGAACCTGCCTATGCTGATCTCTGGATCGAAGGCGAGATCTCGAACCTGAAAATTCCCTCCTCAGGCCATTTTTATTTTACCCTCAAAGACAAAAAGAGCCAGATTCGTGCAGTCATGTTCAAATTTAAAAACAAGGCACTCAAATATACGCCTGAGGACGGCATGAAAGTGGTCTGCAAGTGCAGGATCAATGTCTATGAACCCAGAGGAGAATATCAGCTCCTGATAGAAAATATGACCCCAAGGGGAATCGGAGACCTTCAGTTTGCCTTTGAACAGCTAAAGAAAAAGCTTGAGAAAGAAGGACTTTTCAAAAGCGAAAAAAAGAAGAAGATCCCTTTTCTTCCTGAAAAAATTGCGGTCATAACATCCCCCAGCGGCGCAGCAGTAAGAGATATCATCAACATCATCACCCGAAGATTTTCAAACATGGAAATCTTGATCATTCCGGTAAAAGTACAGGGAGACATGGCTTCACTGGAAATTGAAGATGCTTTAAAAACCGTAAACAAAAGCTATCAGGCAGATGTTATCATCCTGGGCCGCGGTGGAGGTTCAATTGAGGACCTGTGGGCCTTCAATGAAGAGAGGGTTGCCCGTGCAATTTACAATTCAGATATCCCCGTAATATCAGCTGTCGGTCACGAAACAGATTTTACGATCTCTGACTTCGTTGCGGACCTTAGGGCACCAACCCCTTCAGCAGCCGCAGAACTGGCAGTGAAAGAAAAGGAAAAGCTTCAAAAGCAGGTCATGCAGACAACTTCCCGGTTAAGAAACTTTTTACTGCAGACCCTAGAAAAAAACAGGATGAAACTTAATCACTGTCACAGCCTCCTGCTTGACCCGGCTAAAATGCTTTCCGACTTAAGACTGAAAACCGATGACCTTAGCATCAGGTTAACCCTGTCAATAAATCACCTGATCAACCTCAAAAAAGCAGAGGTGAAAAGTGCCCAAAAAATTGTTTTTTCCGCATCTCCGTCAAATATGATAAAGAACAAAAGGGAAAGGCTTTACTTCTTAACAAAAAACCTTTCCGGAAATTTCACAGCGGCAGCAAACAATAAAAGGCTGTCACTGAAGACCTGCATAACCGGTCTTAACTCCTTTAATCCCCTGCATACGCTTGAAAGAGGCTTCAGCATAACAAAACTGCTGCCGTCTCTGAAGACAATAAAAGATTCGTCCAATTTAGATCCGGGTGACAGGATAAATATAAGGTTTGCAAAAGGCAGCGCAGAGTGTGAAGTCGTTAAACTGAACACATAAATTACCCGGACAAAAAATAGATATTTATATCAACAACAAAACACCATAACAGGCACTTATCATGGCTAAGAAAAATTTCGAAAAATCTCTTGAAGACCTTGAAAATATTGTGCAGCGTCTTGATGAAAACGAACTGTCTCTTGATGAAGCCCTTTCTCTTTTTGAAGAGGGAATAAAACTTTCCCGCTTTTGTTCCCAGAAGCTTGACGCTGTAGAAAAAAAAGTTGAAATACTGCTTACGGATGAGGAAGGCCGCTCTGAAAAAGCACCCTTTGAAGAGATTGAAAGCTAGATTAGGTTCTGATGAAGATAAAATTATGAAACCTTTTGATATCGGCACATATCTTAAAGAAAAAAAAGAACTGGTTGACAGAACCCTGGACAGTGTTCTGCCGGAGAAAGATTCATTTCCGCCGCAGCTTCATCAGGCAATGCGGTACTGTCTTTTTTCCGGAGGCAAAAGGCTGCGCCCTATCCTTGCAATTGCCGCAGCAGAAGCAGTCGGTGCTGATGGTTACACGGTCGTGCGGGAAGCCTGTGCGCTTGAGCTGATACACACCTACACCCTTATTCATGACGATCTTCCGTCAATGGATAATGATGACTACCGAAGAGGCTGTCTCACAACCCACCGGGTTTTCGGCGAAGCAGTAGCCGTACTCACAGGTGATGCGCTTCAGACGGAAGCATTCTGTCTTCTTTCTGCAACAGAAAACAGCGCTTTCTCACCTGAACAAAAAATTAAAGTAATAAAGCTTATTTCCGAGGCCTGCGGATCAAAAGGCATCATCGGCGGACAGGCCGTTGACCTTGAGTCAGAAGGGAAAACGATCAGCAGGGAACGGCTTGACTATATCCACAGCCATAAAACAGCAAAGCTCATCACCTCAGCTGTCTTAACAGGCGCAATTCTGGCAGATGCGAACAAAGTCCAGTTAACAGATCTCAACCGTTATGGTGAGGCAATAGGTCTTGCTTTTCAGATAACAGATGATATTCTTGATATAATAAGCACCACGGAACAACTGGGCAAAACCGTGGGAAAAGACCAAAAGGTGGAAAAAGCCACATATCCTTCTTTACTTGGAATCAAAGAAGCCAAAAAGATACAGATGTCCCTTTATGAAAAATCACTCGATTCTATTAAGACCTTTGATGAAAAGGCAGGACCGCTCCGTGAAATCGCAAAACTCATCATAGAAAGAAAAAACTAAACAGAAAATGGAAAAGCTCCTGGACAGTGTAAATACACCTGAAGACCTGAAAAAACTAACCGTCGACCAGCTTCCCCTCCTTGCTGAAGAGATCCGAGAACTGATAATTGATTCTGTTTCAAAAACAGGCGGTCATATTGCCTCAAGTCTGGGAACTGTTGAGCTTACAATCGCTTTGCATTACATCTTTGACACGCCAAAAGATAAAATAGTCTGGGATGTGGGCCATCAGGCTTATACCCATAAGATCTTAACCGGTCGAAAAGAGGCTCTCCGCACCATGCGTACACTTGACGGTATCAGCGGATTTCCTAAACGCTCAGAAAGCCCGCATGACTCATTTGATGTCGGGCACAGCAGCACCTCGATTTCTGCCGCCCTTGGCATGGCCCAGGCCAACTGTCTTAACGAGAGTAAAGATAAAGTAATTGCGGTAATAGGAGACGGTTCATTAATGGCAGGCATGGCTTTTGAGGGCCTTAATTATGCGGGACACATCAAAAAAAATATGATTGTTATCGTAAATGATAATGAGATGTCAATATCTCCCAATGTAGGGGCCCTGTCCTCTTCGCTCTCCCATCTCATTTCCGGTCATACCTATAATAAGTTCAGAGACAATTTAAAAGAGATTCTTTTAAAAATTCCGGGAATTGGAGAATCTATCGCAAAACTGGCCAGACAGTCTGAATGGTTTTTCAAAAGCCTTTTTATCCCCGGCCTCATCTTTGACGAACTGGGGTTTAAATATATTGGTCCGGTCCTGGGACACAGGTTTGACCTTCTACTGGAAGATCTGCAAAATATAAAAAAGCTGAAAGGTCCCATCCTTTATCATGTCATCACAAAAAAAGGGAAAGGTTACGCGCCTGCTGAAAACGATCCGACCTATTTTCATGGTGTCGGTCCTTTTGACAAAATCACCGGAAAATCAACCGGCAAAAAAAGCGGGGTTTCATACACAAAAGTCTTTGGGAATACCCTGGTCGATATCGCCGAAGAGGATAAGACCATTGTGGCGATTACCGCAGGAATGACCAGCGGAACCGGCCTTGACAGATTTGAAAAAGAGTTTCCAAAAAGGTTTTTTGATGTGGGTATTGCTGAACAGCACGCCATCACCTTTGCCGCAGGACTGGCAACACAGGGGTTTAGGCCTGTTGCGGCAATATATTCGACCTTTTTACAGCGTTCCTATGACCAGATCCTGCATGATGTGTGTCTACAGAACCTGCCGGTTATTTTCATGCTTGACAGGGCTGGTATCGTGGGCGAAGACGGTCCCACCCATCACGGACTTTTTGACATATCCTACTTAAGGCCAATGCCCAACCTGGTATTTATGGCACCAAAAGATGAAAACGAATTAAAACATATGCTGCATACCGCATGCAGCCTTTCACAGCCGGTCGCCATAAGATATCCCCGGGGCAAGGGACTGGGAGTACCCCTTGACCAGGACATCAAAGAGATTCCTGTGGGTAAAGCAGAAGTCCTGAAGCAGGGGGCTGATGCTTCTATTTTTGCCATCGGTTCAACCGTCTATCCCGCCATGGAAGCCGCAAAAAAACTTGAAGAAGAAGGCATAAACGTTTCTGTAATAAACAGCCGGTTTATAAAACCCATTGACAAAGCATGCGTACTTGAATTTGCAAAAAAAACAAAAAACATCCTAACTGTTGAGGAAAACGTTATACAGGGCGGTTTCGGCACTGCAATTCTTGAAGCAGTCCAGGGTTATCATAAAGATATAAAAATAAAAACCCTTGGCATTCCTGATATTTTTGTTGAGCATGGTCCCCAGAACGTCCTTCGGGCAATACATAAAATAGATGCGCAGGGCATTTACAATACAATCAAAGAAATATTAAATGGAAAGACACCCGCGAACGAAGAAGAACACTCTTGATAAAATCCTTGTTGAAAAAGGATTTGCAAAGAACCTGAGTGAGGCCAGACCGCTGATCATGGCCGGTAAAGTCATCGTCAACGACCACATGATTGACAAACCGGGCACCCCGATAAATATCCAGTCCAGCATCCGCATTAAGGGAAACTCCTCAAAATTTGTCAGCCGCGGTGGCGAAAAAATTGAAACACCGATCAACACCTTCAGCCTTGAAATAAACGGAAAAACGGTTATTGATGTGGGCGCGTCCACCGGCGGATTTACGGACTGCGTACTTCAAAAAGGAGCATCCCTTGTTTATGCGGTTGATGTGGGCTATGGACAACTGGCCTGGAAGCTGCGGCAGGACAGCCGGGTAATAAACCTTGAAAGAAAAAACATACGCAAACTTGATCCTTCTGAATTTGATCCCTCTCCCGAGCTGGCCGTAATTGACGCATCTTTTATTTCATTAAAAACGATACTGCCCGGGGTAATCTCTATTCTACATAAAGAAGGTGAAATTCTCGCCCTTATCAAACCCCAGTTTGAAGCTAAAAAAGAAGATGTTGAACCCGGAGGGATCGTAAAAGATACAAAGCTCTACCAGTCAATCATAAAGGATCTTATCGATAAAACGCAAAAGCTTTCACTCAGGGTTAAAGGTATCATGGAATCTCCCATACAGGGGCAAAAAGGAAACCGGGAGTTTTTTATTTATCTAAAAAAAATCAGCCGTGACTGTCCGTAACAACACTCTGCTTTAACCCGACATGAAATATTCCGCAGCAACAGTTCCGCAAAATCATTGCAAATTTTTTATTTGTTTTTAATAAGACATTTGATATTGTTGTCACATTAATCGACTAGTAGGGGCAAGGGGTCAAGTCTGCCTTTGACCTTTACCTAATGTTTTTTTGATATCGTTAATTTGTTTTTTAAATTTTTCGTCTTTTTGGGAATGAAGTTCGTTTCCAACTTTCAACACAACACTGCTCACCGTACTATATTTCGAAATATTAAACTCGTGTCCGATACTCACAAGCTTTTCACCGGTATATTGCCGAATCAGATAAATAGCAACATTACGAGCTTCATTTTCTGTCCCCCGTCTGGACACAAGCAGATCATCCGGGTTTGTCCTGTATTGACTACAAACCGCTTGTTTTATTCTTTCAATGTCCGGTGCTAAAACCTTTGATTCCGGGACTTCTTGATCTTGTTTTTCTTTAAAGTATTTTTCCGTTATATTGTCAACAAATGAATCATCTCCCAGTATTGATGGAATATGCACCCTGAAAAACAAAAGGCTTGCAACAATTTAATGTTACAAGCCTTTTTTGTATTTGGTGCCGAAGAGAGGATTACATTTTTAGCTCTAACTATTTGATTTTCCTTTGTTGATTTTCTTAAAAGTGCATCTTTTTTGCCGTATTCTGCACCCCTATTGCACCCAGTTTGCTTTGCTTTGCAGAGTGTCTGAATCATCAAGTATATTTACAATATTTCGATCTTTATTTTTAATCCATTTACCATACACGTCCACAGTTATTTGTATGCTTGAGTGACCCAGCTGCTCTTTAACATATACCGGACTCGTTCCTCTACTAAGCATCTGTGAAGCATATGAGTGCCGTGTGGCATGTAGTTTGATTTCCCTTATCCCTGCTTTAACCAGTATCTTTTTAAATACACGCCTTATAAAGTTCTGTTCGATATAATTTCCATCTTTATTAAATATGATCTCATTTACAGAACCTCTACCAGATTTTAGAGCCTCTTCTTTTCTCAGTGTAAAAAGCTCCCTTAGACATTCCTTCAACTGGTCGGACATATCAACCCTTCTTTCTTTTCCGGTCTTTGTTTTGCTGATAATACCAAGCTTATAACTCCGCTTAACTTCAATAAAACCATTATTCCAATCAACTGAGGACCACTGTAGACCGAGCAACTCACCCAGGCGTAAACCCGTTCTAAAAGCTGTTAAAAAGAATGGGTGATGTTCAGGGTAATGCTCCTGACAAGTTAAAAGAAAAAGTTTTGTTTCTTCTTTGTCCAGAGGATCAACTTTATCACTCTTATTGCCTTTTAAATCCAGTCTCTTCATAATTCCTATTGTAGGGTTCACTGATATGATTTCGTCGTCTAAAGCATTGTTTAAGGGGCCGGAAACTAGATTTAAAATTAGACTGACTGTACTTTTAGAATAACCCTCACTTAGTTTTTTCATTAATAAAGATTTAATATCACTACGTTTTATTTTATGAATTTGAATAGTTCCAATTTCAGGGCATACGTGTTTTTCTAGTAAGTCCTTGTATCGGTTATAGGTTGAAAGTCTCCTCAGAGGTTTAATATAAGACTCTAGCCATAGGTCTGAATACTTCTTAAATGTAGGCATCTGTTTTTTTGCTAAATCTAACTTTCCTAATGCTATTTCATGTTCTATTTTCTGCTGTGCCTGCTTCGCCGCTTTTTTACCACCGATTTTGACACTTTTTCTTTGCCCTTCATGGTTAATAAAAATCCAAAAAACACCGGAGCCTTTTTCCTTTTCTCTTACCATTACGCTCATGATATAGCCTCCATAAAAAAAGCGAAAAGAGCGTTCACAAGCCTATCACAGCTTGCCCCAGACCTCACGGCAAGGGGACTCTTTTCGCATTTATTTTAGATACAAAAATAGCCATTTTACGGTTGGCCTTCCGGTGATAGTTTGTGAACACTTTAACCATAGCACCCCCTTAGTTTATTTCAAGTATTAAGTTTAGCTTGATCTTTTGTCATATCAGGTCAAAAAATTCCTTACAATCCAATCTCTTCAAATGGTAAGTTTATTAAATTATTTTTATCAGTGCCTAGCTCTGTTCTTTTCTCATATTGTTATTGTTTTGTTGTTCTTTTAGTATTTCGCTGACGGGAATTTTTGTTCTATCCTTTTTTATATAATGGCTATTTGTATTAACCTCTATTGCCTTACCAAAGGCAGCACATGCGCCCGTCCAGGTACTAAAATCCTCCTCTTCATATGAAGTATTGTTTTTTTCTAAAAAGTCTTTTATTCCGTTTCCTATGCGTTCTAATTCTCTTTGATCCTTGTTATCAAGGTGTTTTTTGTTCATAAGCCTTTTTAATCGGGATCTTAAATTATTCACCTCTTGCCCTCTTCAAGGATTTTCAAACGTTCATTTATAAAATCTTCATCCCAGTCTGATCCATCAAGGAAAAAGGCTTCCCCCTTTTGGATCCGTTCCCACTCTTCAATTGATTTTGCCGTTTCAGGAAAAATCCCAATTATTTCAGCTGGCCAGGGAGTATCAGCAGAATAATGTTTTCCATCTATTGTGAAGCTTTTATCTCGGTTCAGAATTAAAGCTAAACCGGGAGATTTTAACCCGGAATGTTTTGCCTCAAGTCGTTTCAGTCTGGTTTTAATCATTTTCTGCCTCCTCCAAAATTTGTAAACGGATACTCAGGTCAATCAACTCGGTTCCTTTAATTGAGTTTTCAAGTATTAGACGGGCTGAATTGATTCTGACGTTGTCGGATGCCTCTTTATTATTTAAGATCTCCAAAAGCACTTCGCTGGCTCTTAGAGCTGATTTTTGAAGAACCCCGATTGCAAGTGAAAGCTGTTCAAATCTGGCCTTGTTCAAAACCCTCTGAAATTCTGGTTGACCTAAATATCTGTAAATAGTTTTGCGCCCAATCCCGGACATTTTACTGGCTTCGGTTATTGAGGCCGTTTGTAAAAGGGCCGTAAAAACTGCCCGCTGACCAACTGTTAAAATCTGTTTATCTGTTTCATTCATGGCTTTTTTGTTTACCTATAATTCTATTTTTAAAACTTTTTTTACCGGATTTTGCACCCCAGACGTTTTTTTTAAATTTTACATTGCTAAACACCTGTAATAACAATACTTTTCATGCTTTAATGTCGAATCTATACTTCTATTGCTGACAAAGAGAAGATCTCTTCTTACTGCCAGCTTTTTTATTTCTAAGTATTTCATAGTGTCACCTATTCTTTTAAAGCGCTGCTTGCTTTAGGGCTTCGCCCTGTTTTTTTTTGCTAAATAATTTCATACCAATTTCACAAGTTGAACATTCATAGTTCTTTTTGCACTCAAAGCAATCCTCAAGAGTTCCCTCTGGCTGGCCGGGTACTTTGGGTACTTCGGGTACTTTGTCTTTTTGATAGTCCCCATAGTCCCCATAGTCCCCAGGGGGTACATGGGTACTTTTGTATGAATATTGACCACGGCTTGATTTTTCAACAACCCCATCATTTAAAAACTTAGGTAATGTTTTTTTGATGTAACCCTCTGTTTGGCCGGTTATTTCACTTAATTCTTTTGGGCCTGCCGGTTCGCTAAGTTCCTTAATAGCTTCCAAAAGTTTTTGTTGCTGGTCTGTTGATCTGACTTCATTTAGGTTGCCCATCATTTGCCAGCTTAAAATGTCTGGTTCAAATTTTAATGCATACTCGTTTTGTTCAACATCTCTGCCATTAACATGTAAAGCCGCATCTGCCTGACCTGTTTTTTTATCGAGTATTAATAAGTTATCAGCCGCACCCGTTAGACCTAAAGATCCGCTAAAGGTGTCCATGATATCAGTGGCTTCTGACTTCCGTAAATGGTGTACTAATAAGAAAGCTGTTTGAAATTCATCTGCTAAATCTTTAACCCTACTGACATGATCATAATCAACATTGTAAAGGTTTGAGTTTCCGTTTACTGGCGGCCTGAACTTTGCGAAGGTGTCTATAATTACAAGCCGGACATTATCCTTTTTTGTTAGCGTCTTTTTTATAGCGTCTAAGCCTCCGTCGTTCATTTTGGGCAGTTCTGTGAACAGGATTAAATCTTCTGGAGGTTCTTCATTATCAATAAGCATGTTTGAAATTCTTTCCTGTAATCGTCTGGGACTGTCCTCTAAAGAATAATAAAGCACCGTTCCTTGATCTACCTTGATATTGCCAAAAGCCTTCCCTCCGCTTGCGATAGCTAAACCCAGGTTTAATGATAAAATGCTTTTTCCCATCTTTGGTTTACCGCCCAAAATACTTAACCCCTCAGTTAATATTCCCGGCACTGCCCAGAGTGGTTCTGGAAACTTAATTTTTGAAAGTTCCCTAGCCGTTATTCCGTTTGAATTATCCGACTTTAGAATATTGTTCATTAATTCTCGTTTCATTATTAAGCTTGATTAGTTTTTCGGTTTTTTGCTCAATCCTTTTTATTTCAAAGTCATGTTCTTTTTTTTTCAGGTCTGCTATTTTTTTACGGAAATGAAATTCCAGCGTTAATCCACCACAACCATCGACGAGCTCCCGGCCCTCTTTGAAGTTCATTTCAGATTTTGCAAATATCTCTATCAACCGATCTGTTAACTCAAGCAAATATTCATTCTGTTCCGTAAGCAGTTTAAACAGTTTTTCAGAATCTTCATTCATGGGTTTACCTTGTTTATAATTTTAAACTACTAATAAGATCATTCACCCTGTTATCAGTAGCCTCAAAGCTTTCTAGATACTCATCGATCCATGCTTTTTTAATGAGAATTGTACCGCTTCTCAGTCTAGAAAATCTCAGGCCGTCTTTCATCCAGTCTCGGAAAGTTCTTTCCGAAATATCTACATAATCACAGGCCTCTTTGATTTTGAGCCAGTTTTGCATTTTCAACCTTGAAAGCAGTCTTTATCAGACAAGCCCAAAACATTGCCAATTCTCAACACACGAGGGTCATCTGGCTTGACTTGATCTATCTGATTTATTATGCGTGAGAACACAGTTACATTCACACCTGAGAGCCTCGCAAGCTCATAGCTCCTGCGAGAATCTAACCTAACTGCTTTTGTAATTTCTGCCGATGCATACATTTCTATACCTCTCTGTTATTTTGGTTATCGTTTAAAATAAAAAAAGCCCAATTAGTCGTCATTGACTAATCGGGCTTAAAAGAAATCCTAAAAATTATTGCTATCTAGGGCTTTAAAGAATCCGGTTTATTTTATTTCCAGCGGTAAACTACAAACTGCTGTACCACCACTTTTAAAAGTTGACGACTTTTTTGTGTTTTTTCCATAGACCCTTTCTTTCAACTTTTTAGATATAATATTTTTTTTATCTCACTTTTTAAAATTTTACTCGTTGATCAGGGTAAAGTCAAGGACATTTGTCCTACCTCCAACCTCACATACATTTTTACTTAAAAACCGCACCCTATACACACCCCGAAAAACAAAAACCCGCAACTAATTAAAGTTACGGGAATTTTTTGTCTATAGTGCAGAACATGAAATTCTATTTCAATACATTTAAAACCCTTTTCAAATAACCAAAAGTAATATATGGTTTTTGCAGCACCGTGATAATTAAAGGTTTTATCGCCTATATGGACTTTTAAGCGTGTTAAAATGTTAAAGGTATCTGATGTAGTCTTAACATAGCTAAGTAAGATGAAAATTATCTTTTAAAAACACATACCTTCTTGTTTTCCTTTGGGGGTTTACACCTATAGACAAACAGTTAAAAACTTTATACTATTCTAGCTAATGTTTACTTTTGTTAACCTCTAAAATGGCAAGGATAATAAAACAATAATGGAGACAATAATATCAGAAAGGTAAATGCCATGAAAAAAACTATTTGTTATATTTTAACTATGACCGTTTTGTTGCTCCCCTGTTCCGCAATAGCTAAACAAAACCGTTGGCAGCAAGTGTTGGATAATGACTATTTTTCAATTAAAAATGTCGACAGCCAAGGCTTACAAGAACTTTTAGAGGAACGCGGTTACTCGGTTGAAAGCTTCGACAATGAAACGTTAATTTTTGACGACAGCGGCAATCTCATTAAGGTTGTCCGGAGTTTAGATGACCGAGGGTGTTTTTGGCTTTTTACGATCTGTATGTTTATTTCTTGGCCGGTTTGTTTGCTATGGATTTATGAATGTTTGTAGGCCGTGTCCCAAGGTTCTAGGTTCGACCGGGGTGGACCAGAACCAGTTAGTCCGAAACAATGTTCATGTTGATAACTGTATGTACGAACCAATTGCTTAATGGAACAGCCAGGAACACTATATTATTAGAAAGGATTAAAAGGCAGGGTCATGAAAATTGGCTCTGCTTTTTTCATATAATCATAAGTATCTTTAACTGATTACAAAGTCACAGGTGCCAGACTCTTGATTGTTGTCAGAGTGTAAGTAACCTTTGCTATTAACTATTTCTTTGCTTCCTGCATCATGTTTGAATAAATAAGTTCATCGGGTGTTACCATCTCTTTTAAATCAAGTTTTTCTGCCATGTTAGTTCTCTCCTGATTATTTTTTATTACCTTAAAAAATATCCGTTAGCCTGTCAAAGTAAATGCACCCAGATACCCAGGAACACCCCCAGACTTTTATAGGTATAAATCCCCAGACAAAAATGAGTGTTTCACCCTATTGACTCCCAGATAACAATTTTGTATTTTTTTTAAAAATAATCAGGAGAGCATAAATGAACTTATTAGAGTTATTAACAGAGATAGAACAACAAATATGTATGCAACTTTTAATGGGAATTACTCCGTTTATGGTTACCATCCTGAATAGGTGTACAATAGCTGAAGTCAATAAACATAGACTAAGCATCATATATAAGCTTACACAAACGTTATCGGATGATTTGGCCGATAATTATTACCATTAAATTATTAAAGTCAGGATATATGAGTTATTGTCAAATGTTGTGTTTAGAGGTTTAGGCGGCGATCCTTTCAACTCCATCCACAAACTGCACTCCTTCAATAACCTTTGCTAATTTTTTAACCGCATTTATTTTCTGCCATCGTTTCTC
>Ga0222699_1000093_pt1 | contig 49180 bp, 46 predicted proteins | sample AntAcemetage1452_FD_179824 | JGI IMG/M metagenome (GOLD analysis project Ga0222699, IMG submission 179824) | Saline water microbial communities from Ace Lake, Antarctica - #1452 | ecosystem: Environmental > Aquatic > Non-marine Saline and Alkaline > Saline | place: Antarctica: Ace Lake...
ACGGGATTTGTCTTATCAATCTTAAACTTGAGTTCTTTCATTGAATATATCTTTCAATCCAATCCATAAATACCATAGTGAACTATGGTCATTTTGAATGTGACACATCTCTAAAAATATGTCAAGCATTTTTTGTTTTGTGAAAATTACCAGGGGTTTGTTAAACTCAAATAGTTGAGATTCGTTATAGTATATTCAGTTTTTCGTGGTAATATTATAGGGTAATTATGAATATTCCAAAGTTTAAAAACATCTTAATAATGGCTGCAGCTGGTTAAAACGGAGGAGGTAATGTCTTTCATACCAAAACTATAGATTTTTGGGTAGTTAACACTGCACTACCTCGAAAAAGCGGAATGTGAGCAGTGAAAGTTGTTAAAATGAAAAGGCTTTTTGGACAGCCTGTTTTATTTGCTTAAAGAACTTTGTTTTAGTATACTATGAACTAACGGAGTTATCCACAGAAGCCTGTGGAAGATTAAAGAGAAGGTAGCCAAAAGAAATCTACTACTAAACTTCTCTTTAGTTTTAATTGCTTAACTATTGTTGTTCATACTGAACAATATATCAGGAGATTTATTATGAGGTTTCAAGGATTTCTTTATGATATTGCACGCGGGCAACGTGGTGATGTTAAATACCTGGAGACGTTAATAAAAAGACTCAAGAGCTATAATTACAATCTTGTCATACTCCATCTAGAATATCGTTTTGTCTTTAGGTCTCACCCAATGATTGGACCAGAAGGCAGTCTCAACTCTGATGATGTCACATATCTTGACAAGCTTTCCAGAAAACTCGGGATAGAACTAGTTCCTCTGGTGAATTGCATTGGACATAATGAAGGGATATGTCTTCTAGAGCGCTATAAGCATCTCAGTGTTGATTCTACGGGCAGTACAAGTGCTGTAGAACAATTTGTTACAAATCATCCAGATGTCCTAAAATTGAACGAAGATTTATATACAGAAGTTGCACGCTGTTTTTCTTCCAAATATCTTCATATTGGAGCAGATGAAGTCAGGCAGATGGAAGTACAGATGCCCAAGTTGAAAGAATCAGAGCGGGTTGACCGGATAATCCAGCATTTGCTTCATGTTTTTGATATTTGTGAGAAACTCGGGAAAAAACCTATGATGTGGGGAGATATGATATTAGCTCATAAAAGAATATTAAAATACATTCCAGAAGATGCCATAATCTGTGACTGGCATTATGAAAACGGGAGCATGGAAACACTGAAGTGGTTTAAGAAGTCAAACAGACATGTCCTGGCATGTCCTGCTGTGAGTTCTTTCAAGGGATGGCCGGTTGATGCCAAAAAATCAACAGATAATATATGTATTTTTACAAAAGAAGCCAGGCAACTTGGAGTTGATGGTGTTCTGTTATGTAACTGGGAGGTGGATAAGGGAAGTAGCTTTACGCCCTTGTGGCCATGGATTTATCTTTGCTCTGAAATAATCGCAGGGAAAGACAAGGCAAAAAAAAGTTTCTTACGTGCCTACAGTCTTAAAGAATATGGAATAAAAAACAATGCATTGACTGAATATCATCATATTTTAGGAGAATTAATTCCTTATCAGTATTCTGATTTAAAATTATATCTTCTTTTTAAGAATATGATGAGAACAAAGAATATCCTTGCTCTCTGCTGGAGCGAAAGGATACGGTTTAATTCAAATATTCGGAAACAGGTTCGTTTGCTCGTCAAAAAGGCAAAAAAATTAGCAAATAATATGGTTAATAACGCATGTAAAGGTAAAAATGAACTAAAACAATTGTTGGATATCTGTAAAAATTATGAAACTATTCTGGATATATTTGATATATTAGACCATGGCGCAGATAATTATAGAAAGGCTGCCTATTCTCAGGGCAAAAAGATCAAGACCTTCATTAAAGCAATGAAAATGGCATGTAATGATCTAAATCTTATTAAGATTAAATTGGATGTCTTGAAAGGGTGGTCTGAAAAGCTTGTTAATTTAGAAAACCAAGCTTGTGAAGAGAGATGGTGGATACCAAAAGCACAGAGAGAAATAGATGAGAGAATTAGAGCCTTAAAGAAAATTTCCTTTTCAGGTCCGGGATTAATTGTCTTTGAAAATTTTATAAAAAATGATCCAGATATTCCAAACAGAGTGCCAAATAGATAATGTGTTAAAAGATAAGATATTTTACAGATTTACTAAAAATAGCCAGGAAATGGACATGAGAATAATATGAGAGGCGAAATAATTAAACAAGGATTATGACAGGCAATCTATGGAACTATCTATCAGCACAATAATATGTGCAGAGAAAAAACTTGAGGAAGGTCTTTCGCTTTTGAAAAAATCTGGATTTAATACGGTAGAAATATCAAGAGAACATCTTGATATTTCGCAAGCGTATTCTTTAATCGACAAACTAGGTATAAAAGTATGGTCCGTGCATGGAATATCAGGATACAAACTTCTTTCAAATAAAATTATCAGAAACCACAAAGAGCTAAAACCCTTATTAGAAAATTATTCTGATAAGATAAAAACTGTCTATGTAGGACACAAGAATGTGCCTTCAAGAATAGATGCACACAGACTGAAAAAAGATATCTGGAACTGGAAATATAGATTGGGACAAGATTGCAAGCAGTGTAATTTTGTATTATAACTTTTAAATAGGAATTAATAAACATGAAAAGATATGTTCAAGTAGGATTGGGGCAGCGTTCAGAAATATACACAAAAGCAATTACTGAAACCTATAAAGACAACTGTCAGTTGGTTGGATTATGCGATACTAACAGAGGCAGACTTGAGCTTCGAAGAAGTGACCTGAAAAAACATTATGGAATAGTTCTGATTTATCATGCAAAAGAGTTTGATAAGATGATAAAAGAAACTAAGCCTGATATCGTGATTGTTACAACAAAAGACTGTTTTCATGATAAATATATTATCAGAGCTATGGAGCTTGGATGTGATGTAATTACGGAAAAACCCATGACAATAAACGAGAAGAAATGTCAGAAGATTATAGATGCTGTCAAAAGAACAAAGAGAAAAATAAGAGTAACATTTAATTATCGCTATTCTCCTGTTCGCACACAGATTAAGGAATTAATTTCAAGCGGTGTTATTGGAGAGATTCTTTCTGTTGATTTTAACTGGTTGTTAAACACGCGTCATGGAGCAGATTATTACAGGAGATGGCATCGTGATAAAAAGAATAGTGGCGGGCTTATGGTTCATAAAGCAACACATCATTTTGACCTTGTAAACTGGTGGATATCTTCCTATCCTGTAGAAGTTTTTGCTATTGGTAAAAGGAATTTTTATATTCCTGACAGAGCAAATCAGTACGGTCTTAAACAGCATGGTGAAAGATGCCTTGGATGCAGAGTAAGTAACAAATGCCCGTTTTACTTAGATCTAAGTAAGAGAGAATTACATAAAAGGGTTTATCTGGATAATGAAAAATATGATGACTATTTCAGGGATAGATGTGTATTCAGCAAAGAGATTAACATTGAAGATTCCATGAATTTAGTTGTGAGATATAAAAATGGTGTGCAGATGGCGTATTCCTTAAATTCCTTTTGTCCATGGGAAGGATATACTATACGGTTCAACGGGACAAAAGGATCTTTGGAACATAAATGTGTGGAAACAGTTTATATAAGCGGAGATGGAATGACCCCCGGAGAAACTGTGAAAGGTGATACTTATATTAAGATATCACCTCATTTTAAACCTGCATACGATGTTAAGGTCAGAACTTCTAAAGGTGGTCATGGAGGTGGGGACGAACCCCTTCTTGAATCTCTGTTTAGTCCAAATCCACCAAAGGATAAATTTAAAAGGGATGCAGACTATGTGCAAGGGGCATGGTCAATACTTACAGGAATTTCTGCCAACATATCAATGAGAACAGGAAAACCAGTTTATCCTGAAAAGCTTGTTAAAGGTTTGTCAAAAGCTAATTATTGGGTAAAATTAAACATTTAGGGAAAAGTTTCACAAGGATTATCAAAAGTATCCGAATCCATTGGACTTTCCCGTAATTTACAGTCCCAATTTTACTTCAGTTTCAATTCCAATAATTCTGTGAGAATATTTTTTCGGAACATAACATCCCTTACGGGGCTACACGGCACAAAACGCCAAATTAGGGCGTTAGCGTCCTAATTTGCACTTTTGTGCCGTGTACTCCTACTACTAATCTTAACAAAATAGGACATTTCTAAATGTGCTTGACATTTAGCTTGACACTATAGAGAAATTATGTATAGTATAGAGAAAATATGAAAGATATATCAATTAAACTCAAGCATTTGAGAATGCAAAAAGGTCTTACTTTGAATGCTCTAGCGGTCAGAGCGGGTATAGCTACCAGTTTTCTGTCAAAAATTGAAAAAGGGGAAGCTTCACCTACTATTGTAAGTTTAAAAAAGATACTTGGAGCGCTGAATAAAGATCTTGAGGAGTTTTTCTCTAATAAAACAAATAATAATAAAACAGTTTATAAGTCTTCGGAGATGAGTGTGGTTTCAGATAAAGATAAACGTTGGGTATTTGCCTTTCCAAAATCGCCGGATATTAAGGCACAACTTTCTTATGAGGAATTTTATCCTCACACAAAGAAAATTGAGCTCGAAACTCATCATGGAGATATTTGTGGCTACGTTTTAGAAGGAGAGTTGACTATTGAGATAAAAAATGAAGGTGAATATAAGGTTAGAAAAGGAGAGGCATTCTACGTAAAGGGTGGCAAATTACATGGAGCTAAAAATACTATAGATAAAACGGCAAAATTAATATGTGCCAGAATTCTATAAATTTTTTTCTTAAAATTTACGCTATAGAGAAGTAATTTATATTATAAAGTTTAAAGGAGGATAGAGAAATGAGTAGCAGAACATTACCAAGCATTCCCATGTATCCAGGAGGGTTGGAGATTGGAGATGAAGAAAGAAGGCAGGTTTTAGAAGTGCTCGATAGAAAGTATCTTTTTCGTTATTATGGGCCTGAAGAATTTCCTTCCAAGGTCAGGGAATTGGAGCTTAAATTTGCTGAGAAGACTGGAGCAAAATATGCATTAGCTCTTAATTCATGTACTTCGGCCTTGATAAGTTCACTCGTTGCAGTGGGAGTGGGTCCGGGAGATGAGGTCATAGTTCCTGGATATACTTTTTTTGCTTCGTGCGCAGCTATTGTGGCAGCTAAAGCTATTCCTGTTATTGCTGAGGTAGATAAATCACTTACCCTTGACCCGGAAGATTTAGAAAAAAAGATTACTTCTCAAACCAAGGCGATAGTTGTAGTCCATATGCGCGGAGTCCCTGCCAAAATCGATAAAATTATGAATATAGCCAGGAAACATAACCTAAAAGTGGTAGAAGATGCTGCTCAGGCTTGTGGCGGAACTTACAAGGGCAAATTCTTAGGAACCTTTGGTGACTGCGGTTGTTTCTCTTTCCAGTATCATAAAATAATCACAGCAGGAGAAGGCGGGATGGCGGTTACAGATGATGAGCGATTATACGATCGTTTAATGGGTTATCATGATGCTGCTGCCTGCTGGCGGCCTGATAGATTTGGCCTGCCGCGGTATAAAGGCGAGGTCTTCTGCGGAGTAAATTACCGGATGAGTGAACTGACTGGAGCGGTAATGTTAGCTCAGCTCGGAAAATTGAATGGTCTACTTGAGAAAATGAGAAAGAATAAAAAAAGAATTAAAGACCAGATTAAAGACATAAAAGGACTGGATTTTCGAGAAGTACCGGATGAAGCAGGCGATACCTCTGTTTGCCTGATATTTTATTTGCCTGATGCTGACAAGACCAAGAAATTTGTGAAGGGGTTGAGAAAGGAGAGTATAACTGCCTCAGGAGTATATGATTCAAGTACTCCTGACTGGCATATTTACGCTCACTGGAAGCATATTATGGATAAGGCAACTCCCACACCCGAAGGATGTCCATGGACCTGTCCTTATCACAAAGGTCCTGATGTGCAATATTCTCCGGATATGTGTCCTAACACCCTTGATTGGCTCGGTCGTTCGATTCATATAGATATTCCCCCGCAGATGTCTCTGGAAGACTGCGATATGATAGGTGAAAGAATCAAGAAAGTAGCCAAAGCTATATTAAAATAAATATGATAAGAAAAATACCAGTCAGTATTTACTTTATGCAAGAATGGTGGAGTAAACATTACCATGTGATACATCCCAGACCAGAAGTTGTTTCTGATGACAATCTCGAACAAATGTCGGTTGGACGAAAGCAGTTTCTTTTCGAGCATCTGGGACAATTTGGAATTGGTGAGGAAAGCCCTAAAATGGATGGCTCTGTAGCTAATATGGTAATGTCCTGGCAGTATGAATTGGTTTCTTTTCTTCTGGGTATCAAATTTGAGCCCATAGAAGCAGGAGGATTTAATTCTATCAGATATCTGAACGATGAAGAAGTGAAAAAGCTTACACCTATTGATCTAGCTAAACATCCAGAAGGTGACTGGATATTAAAAGAGAGAGATAGAAAGATAAAACGCTATGGTCGAGCAAATTATTTTTTTGACTTAGGATCTGTTATCAATCATGGTTTTTACATACGTGGACAGGATATCTATGTTGATCTTCTCATAAATCCCGGTTTAAAACAGCATTTATTTGAAGCAATTATTGAGACTGAACGAATGGCCTATCGTTTTTTTCGTGAAGCGTTTCCTCCATCACAGACTTCTAGTGAATCAGTACCAATAAGTAATTGCAATGTTGTAATGATATCTCCGGAGACATATGAAAAAGAGATTTTCCCTTTTGATGCACAGCAGTGTCTATTCGGTCACGAACTTACTGGTAAAGCTCCAGACGTATTCTTGCATCATTGTGATGTAAAGGTTGATTCTTTCATAGAGTCCTACGCGAAACTTCCTGGCATTTCTACACTACAGGCGTCATTTGAAAGCGATGTGTCTATGATAAAAAAAAGACTCCCGAGAGTATCTTTTTCGGCAATGATTTCACCAGCAGCAATGGCAAGTGATTTAGATTTGTTAAAAAAGGCTTTAGTCAAGGTAATTTTAGATGGTGCTAATGATTTCGCTATATGGAATATTGACCCAGTACTTACTCCTGGGAAAGTAGCTCAATTGCTTGAGACTGTATCTTCAGCATGTACACAGGCAGGTTGTCAGGCTACAATGGCTGCAAATCATATGTGCTGGGAGGAGCGTGAATGGGCCTTTCCTCAGTATAAATCACAGGCTTCATGGGGAAGTAAACCATGGAGTTTATAAAGAAGAATAAGGAGACAATCCAATGGTGAAAGTAGACGTCTGTATAGAAACAGTTTTTCCTGAATTGTCTTTTATAGAAAGAATCAGAAAGATAGCTCAACTTGGTTTTAAGGCTATTGAATTTTGGTTCTGGGATTATGAGTTTGATGGACAAGGATTAAATTCCAAAAAGAAAGATATAAAGCAAATAGCCAGGCTAACCAAAGAACTGGATATAAAGACTAACGATATAGTTGTAAATTCATCAGATGGCTCTATTGGAGGATTTTTGACTAAAGCCGAAGATAGAGACAAGTATCTTGAGCGCCTCAAAGAGACAATAGATGTTGCCCATCAGCTCAATTGTAAAAAACTAATTACCTGTTCGGGGAATGAAGTGCAGGGAGTTTCTAAAGAGAAACAGCTGTCTAATATGATAGAGACTTTAGAACAGTCCTCGAAAATAACTGCATCTGAAAACATTACCTTACTTCTTGAACCTTTAAATTCCATAGTTGACCATCCAGGTTATTTTCTTACCTCTTCTAAAATAGGTTTTGATATTATTAAGAAAATTAGCAGTCCTAATCTAAGACTTCTTTATGATATCTACCATATGCAGGTTATGGAAGGGAATATCTTAGATACCATAAAAGAAAATATCTCGTTAATTGGGCATTTTCATGCAGCTGGTATTCCTGGAAGACATGAGTTGGACAATGGAGAGCTTAATTATCCGTTTATTATTAAAAAAATAGAGGGATTAGGTTATCAGGGTTATTTGGGACTGGAGTATTTCCCTGCGATAGCATCAGAAGAATCTCTTAAAAAGACAAAAGAATTTTTAGGAATTTATTAAAAGGGAGGATATAAAATGCAACTGTCAAAAATGGAAGTTCTTTCTGATGCGGAGATTAAACAGATTCATGAGACAACACTGGATATTTTAGAAAATTGTGGAGTAAAAATAGATAACTCCAAAATGTTATCTTTTCTTCGAGAAAAAGGTTTGTTCGTTGATAGCAACAAACAGATTGTTCGTTTCAGCCGGACCTGTATTGAAGATGCCTTGAGTCATATTCCATCCCAGTTTGAGGTCTATGATCGTGAAGGAGAGCTTGCTTTTATTTTAGGAGACGGTCAATCCAAGATTGCGGCTGGTCATAATGCGGTTTTCTGGCTTGATTCGGATACAGGGCAGACCAGGACTTCAACAATAGCTGATGTAGAACTATTTGCTCGAATCTGTAATGAACTTAAATGCATAGACATGGTCGGTATCCCTGTTATGCCGCAGGATGTACCTGACCCTAAAGCAAGTTTGCTTTACGGTGTCCGGGCAGTTGTTGAAAACACTCGTAAGCCGATATATTTTTCAACAGATAACGGTAAAGTCAACCGGGCCGTTATTAATATGCTAGAATCAGCTTTTGGAGGTGATTTTAAAACATGTGCTTATGGTATTACACAACTTTCGCCTACCAGCCCTTTATGTTGGGAAGGGGGAGTTATTGATGCAATTATAGATACACTAGAAACAGCGGTACCTATTGCCATCCTTCCTGAACCCAACGCCGGTGTTTCATCTCCTTATACTCTGGCCGGTCTACTGACAGTCAATAATGCCGAATGTATCTCAGGCTTGGTTATGATCCAACTACTTAAGCCAGGAGCTAAGGTCATGTATGCCAATTCATGGACAACGACTGATATGCGGACTGGCGCTGCTTTGGTCGGATCAATCGAGACCTCTATTTGCAGAATTGCCGGTGCCCAGTTAGCAAAATTTTATGGTGTGCCTTCACACACTACTGCACCGAATTCAGACAATCATGCCCATGATGAACAAAACGCGTGGGAAAAGACATTCAGCACATTTGCTGCCGTAGCTGCAGGTAATGACCTTATAGTCAACTGTGGCATGCTTGCTACTGGCATGACCTGCAGTCACGAACAGTTGATTATGGACGAAGAAATCTCAGCTATGGCCAAGAGAATCAGTGCAGGAATCAATGTAAATAAAGAAACTATTGCTTGCGAACTTATAAAGCAAATCGGGCATGAAGCTAATTATCTAACATCAGAGCATACTCTTAGTCGGTTACGTAGTAATGAATATCTCATACCGCGAGTCTCAATACGCGGACCAAGGGCTTCATGGGAAGCAGAAGGGAAGAAAGATACTTACATGCTGGCAAAGGAGAAGATAAAAGAATACAGTAAGTCCGATAGCTCTGTGCTTGAGCTGGAGCGTGCCGCGAGACTTGCCGAGATCATCAGCGGTTTCAATGAATAGGGTTCAAAACTATGACAAGAATGCATAGAGAAAGGTGGGATTATAGCTATGAATAAAAATACTTCATGTAGCAAAAAAGATATAACTATCTCATTCACTGAAGTAGACTGGCAGAAACGCATTCAGGACTATACGGCCTGGTGGCGAGGTGAACTTGATCGGCCACTGATTCTTTGCTATGGGCAAAAGGAAGATTTTGTGCCCAAGAGAAAACTTCATAGTTTTCTTACTCAGTACAGCCAGAAAACATCAGCTATGGAGATCGTTTCAGATGTTGAGCAGTACCTGGACAGTAGGATATTTTATGGTGATGCCTATCCTTCTTTTTGGCCTAATTTTGGGCCAGGGGTGATGGCTGCTTTCACAGAAATTGCTGATCTGCGTTCAACTTCTGATACAGTCTGGTTTAAGCCTAAAGAGGATAAATCTCTTTCAGAAATACATGTAACTGCTCCTTTAGATAACTGTTGGTTTAAAAGAGTGAAGGATATCACAGAGACAGCAGTAAGGCGTTTTGGCTCTATTGTACAAGTAGCACATACTGATCTTGGCGGCAATTTGGATACTTTAGCTTCTTTTCGCACGACGAACAAACTTCTATTAGACTTAGTTGACTATCCGGAAGAAGTTGAGCGTGTACTCTGGGAGTCCCATGAATCGTGGTGGACATACTATCGTGAGTTTGAACGAATCATAAGAAAGAAATGTCGTGGGACTACTTCTTGGGCATGTATTTGGGCACCGGGTAAAACCTATATGCTCCAGTGTGATTTTGCATATATGATCTCTCCAAAAATGTTTGCGCGATTTGTCTTGCCAGAGATTCAAGCAAGCTGTAAAAGATTGGATTATTCATTTTACCACATGGATGGCGTGGGGCAGTTACCTCATTTGGATTTATTGTTGAGTATCCCAGAGCTTCATGGTATTCAATGGATTCCAGGCGCAGGACAGCCGTCTGCTGACACATGGACCGATGTACTACAAAAGATTAGAGATGCTGGAAAACTTGTGCAAATCTACACCACTTCTGAAGGGGCCCTCAATGTATTACGCAAACTTGGTGGAAAAGGTTTTATGTTTTGGATAACAGATTCCTTAACTCCAAGAGAGGCTGAGAAATTTTTTAGGGAGGCAGAAAAGACCTAGAATGGTGCATAGAAGAGGTAATGATGAAATTTGGTGAATGGGGAAAAGTAGAAAACGGTGTTTGGACTAGGCAGTTTGAATTATCCTCGGATGTAAAACTACATATCCCTGCTGAAGATGGTCGATGTCTAGATAAGACAGTTCCGGTTGGGACCATCTGGCAAAAGAGATTTCCTGCTTGGCGGGCTACCTGTATGATTATCCAATATCCAAATGAATTTATTTTATTATCAACACGCGATAAAAGGGAGTGTTATCCATCATTTCGTATAGAAAAGACTGAGAAGGAATTCAAGGTATCATGGACTTGGACCTTAGCAGCACATTTAAAGCTCTCGGCTAATGAAAGTCCGCCTGAGTTCCATATTGATTCTTTTAATTCATTAGATGGAGCTGTCAAAGATTACCGGAAATGGATGAATTATGCATGGCCTATTCAGCAGCCCCCTTCTCCGAAATGGCTGTCTAAAACACGTCTTTTAGTAATGTTTGAGCTCTGGACTGGTACAGGGCACATTACTCATACATTCAATGATTTTGTAGATTTAATTGAAGCTTTAGTTAAAGAAGGTGCTCCATCACATACAATTATTTATTTTTGGGGATGGTTAGCTCCGTTTGATACGAATTATCCGGAATATTGGCCTGCCAAGGACCTGGGAGGAGAGGAGGGCCTGAAGCGAGTTGTAGAGGCAGCGCGTAAAGCTAATTTCCATTTACTGCCTCATTGTAATTGGTGGGGCATTGATAGTAATCACCCCGATTTTCCTAAATTTAGAGATAATCAGGTGTGTTTCCGTTCCGGGGAACGCTGCGGCTGGCGTAGTCCAGGAGAACCTACCATCGAATACATTAGGCCGACCTATCAACCTTGGAGGGAGTTTGTTACTGGAAAAATAGCAAAGTTTGTAAATACCTTTGAGCTGGAAGCAGTGTTTCTTGATCAAATTGGTGCAGGGTCTGATGACGCCCAATGCAATTTTGATATGGGAACTAAACAATATGTAGCCACATTATTAGATAAATGCCCTGATTTGTTAATAGCAGGAGAGTTTTTTCATGAGCGTTATCGCGACCTTTCCTTGTGGCAGATATGGGGTACTCCTTGGTGTGGTTTGCCTGTGCAGGAAGTAATTCCTCATTCAGATATACTTGGCCAACTTTTTGGTAAAGACTTTCGCATGTTTGCCCATATGGGTATGCCGGCAGCTGTGCCAGTAAAACATTGTTGGCCTGCCTATTACTGGTATGTAGATTATTATGGTGCTAAAGAAGCAGCGCGACGAGCAAATAATTTTCATCGTCTTTTAGGAGCGATTCCCAGTGTACGGGTAAATTTCCGTGAGTTTGGTCTTGATTCTTTTACTAAGAAGATTTTACAGAATGTTAGGGATGACATATAAGCAAAAAATAATTATGTTCTGTCAAAAACAACTTGATTTTCAGCCGATTGGGGTAGGTGGAGGATTCGTGCATTAATGTTAAGAGTTCATAAATGTGGAGAGTTAGTTGCTTTTGCCTATTAAAGGTAAGTTTTTATCTCTTATCTGGGCGATATTTAATATCCAATCTGCTGCCATAATTGCAGATTTTTTAAGTGCTCTTGTATCCATGTTTTCTCCTAACCAATTTCCTTCATACATAGTTGTTGTTAAAGTTTGCTTCAGTCATGGAATACTATCCTACAACCTATTACCTTGACTAATCATAGTAATACGAGTACGTGGTAAGATCAAACAGTTAGCAGAAGCGAAGAAATCTTCTATTGCTTCTATTGCCATAAAGTGGACTACTCTACAGCCTGGGATTACTTCTACACTTATCGAAGCAAGAAATATTTCTCAGCCCACTGAAAATATGAAATCATTAGATATATCTCTAAACGATGATGACTTAAGGCGTCTAGATGAGATAAGCAATGATGTGCTTACCCCTATAAAAGAAAAAGGCTATTCTAATCCTTTTAATTTAGAGATATAGAACCACTGGATATCTATGTGAATCAGCCCTTTCTTTCATAATACCCTTCCTCTCAAAGCGAGTATTATAGCCTATTTAAATTAGGACATTCCTCTTTCTGAGCTTAAGAAGCTTGCCCAACAGATTGCCAATCAAAGAGATTGGTACGTTTGACGGAGTAATAATATTAAAGTATAATTTCTTAAATGTACTATTTCTTAGCCACCTTAGCTGGTATATTCGTAGGAATTGGATCAGGACTTTTGGGTATGGGAGGAGGTTCGATTCTTGTCCCTGTTTTACTGTTTATCTTCGGATTGTCTATTAAAGAAGCAATCGGAACAAGCCTGTGTATAATTGTGCTTACTGCTATATCAGCAATAATTGTACATTGGAAAGAAAAACAGGTTCATTTAAAGCTGGCTGTTGTCATGACTTTAACCGGAGTTATTGGCGCTCAACTTGGTTCTTATCTTAACAATATCACTCCGGATAATATAATTAAGCTTATATTTACAATCGTTGCAATTATATTTGGTTTTAAAATGTGGATAGGCGGTAATAATGAGAAGAAAGGAATTTCCACTACCAATAATACTCCCACTTCCAGCATAAAGTTCAATAAATCATTAGCGTTAGCTCTTGGACTGATTGCCGGAACCGCTTCCGGCCTGCTTGGGATAGGAGGAGCATTAATCATGGTTCCTGTAATGTACATATTTCTACATATTCCCATGAATATATGTGTCGGAACTTCTCTTTTTATTGTGTTCTTCAATTCTCTTTCAGGCGCATTTGGATATATAGTGAGAGGAGATACGAATTTAGAACTTGCAATTCTTATAGCTGTTGGCTCAGTTGTTGCCGCGCCGTTTGGCGCAAAACTAAGCGTAAAGATTTCACGAGAGAAACTAAGAAAAATATTTGCTATTGTTCTTGTATTTGCCGGGATAGCTATATTGTTTAAGAAGGTATGATATATATCGTTTACAACACTCTCTTATATTCGTTATCTATTATTGCATCACCTTATTTTTTATGCAAACTTGTTTTTACTAAAAAGCATAGAATGGGCTTATCACAGCGATTTGGCAAATTGTCTCAATCGTTGATAGATATAGCTCAATCCCGAAAATCAGTCTGGATACATGCTGTTTCTGTGGGGGAAGTAGCAGCTGCAATACCATTCATTGACGAATTCAGGAAAACATTTCCTGATTATAGAATTCTTCTTTCAACAGTTACTGCTACAGGCAATCAGTTTGCAAAGAAAATAAAAAACATTGATGGATTATTCTTCTTTCCATTTGACTATTCGTTCGCAGTTAAAAAAGCACTAGAACATATAAACCCAAACATATTTATAACATTCGAGACAGAAATATGGCCTAATTTTCTCAAGTATGCTCAAGATATGAAAATCCCATGCATGCTTGTGAACGGACGTATATCTCCAAACTCTTTCAAGCGTTACAAAAAAACGAAGTTTTTCTTTAAACACATTCTTAGGAACTTCTCAGCATTCTGTATGCAGACAGAACAAGATAAAGTAAGAATCATGGAATTAGGCGCAGAAAAGAAAAAAATAAGTATAACCGGAAATACAAAATTTGACGCACTTGTCAGCAAGGAAGAAAACGCAGATGTAAAAAACAAGTTTATAAAAATCTTTGGTATTAAAGAAAACGATAAGGTTATTATTGCAGGCAGTACGCACAGAGGAGAAGAAGAAAAGGTTTTTGACGCATTTGAATATGCTTGCCAAAAAATAAGCAATGTTCTGCTAATACTTGCCCCAAGACATCCTGAACGTTTTATTGAAGTAACAAAACTGTTGAAAGATAGAAACCTAAACTACATTCTAAGATCAGCGTTAGATGAGACCAAGAGAGAGGAACAGCAGGTCATAATCCTTGATACAATTGGAGAATTATCGAAGGTATATGCTATAGCTGACGTTGTATTTATTGGAGGAAGTTTGGTGCCTACGGGAGGACATAATGTCATTGAACCTGCAAGCCTGGGTAAACCTGTTGTTTTCGGCCCGTATATGTATAACTTTACTGAGAGCGCAAAGCTGCTTCTTGAGTGCAAGGGTGCTATTCAGATACCTGACGGAGACAGACTTGCAGCTTGTTTATTGAAGCTGCTCACGAATTCCGAATATGCAAAACAGATGGGTGATACTGCAAAAAAAATTGTGTATGAAAAAAAAGGCGCAAGTAAAAGAAATCTTGAAATTATATCGGGATTTTTAAACAACCTATGAAAGAAGCTCTGTATTACAAAAAGCTCAATGATGATTCTGTGCAATGTTTGCTCTGCCCAAAGCTATGTAAGATTAAGGAGGGTAAAAGCGGATTCTGTGGCGCAAGGGAAAATATAGGGAATAAGCTGTTCTCAAATATATATTCCCGCGTTAGTTCCCAGGGGATGGATCCTATAGAGAAAAAGCCATTGTATCACTTCTACCCCGGAAGTTTAATCCTCTCATTAGGAACTATTGGCTGCAATTTTGCTTGCCCTTTTTGTCAAAACTGGCAGATCTCTCAAGAGCGTAACGTTCCTACTCACGAGATGTCGCCATCTGAAGCTGTAAAAAAGGCTCTGGATGGAAGTTCCATTGGCATTGCATACACATACTCTGAACCAATGATATGGTATGAATATGTAATGGATACAGCCAAGCTTGCTAAAGAAAAAGGCTTAAAGAACGTACTTGTAACAAATGGCTATATCAATGAAAATCCGCTCAAAGAGTTGCTGCCGTTCATAGATGCCATGAATATCGATTTAAAAGCTTTTGACGAAAAATTTTATAAAGAAATCTGTAAAGGAAACCTTAAAACCGTACTAAAAACAATAAAAATATCCAGCGCAAGCTGTCACGTAGAGGTAACAAATCTTGTTATCCCTGGATTTAATGACACAACCAGGCATTTTGAAGATCTCGTCAACTGGATAGTGGAAAACATAGGAGTAGATATCCCTCTGCATTTTTCGAGATATTTTCCACATTATAAAATGGAAACTGGTTCTTCTATTACTCCAATTGAAACTTTGAAGCGGGCGTATAAAATTGCAAAAAAAAAGTTAAGGTATGTATACTTAGGGAATATAATGATATAATAGTTGTAAGAATTAATACTGAAAATTAGGATTACGGAGGGCTATGTAATGGCATTACTAAAAGGCAGGATAGGATCTTTTTTAGGGGTGATATTGATAAGCGCACTTGTAGGCACTGTAGCAGGAGAAATCTTTGGAGTGCTTATTCCTACAGGTTTCTGGCATAATGCTTTTGCCGCAGGTCCAGAGTTTCAGCTTGGCCCGGCACCTTTAGATCTAGTAGTCCTGAGTATAACTCTGGGATTTGGCCTAAAGATTAATCTATGCGGATTACTGGGAATTATAGTAGGCGTATTGATATATAGAAAGTTGTAGGGGCACAGCACGCTGTGCCCCTAGCGTGTCACTTCCAGGAATCCCTTAAGCTTCCTACTCCTAATTGGATGACATAGCTTTTTTAAAGCCTTTGCTTCTATTTGGCGGATCCTCTCTCTTGTTACATGGAATACATTGCCTACTTCTTCCAGGGTATGAGGATACCCGTTATTAAGACCAAACCTGAGTCTTAATATCTTTGCCTCCCTCTCAGTAAGAGTCACTAGAACCTCTTCTAACTGTTCCTTTAACATTACAGATGAAGTAGCAGTTGATGGAGAAACAATACTTTTATCCTCTATGAAATCTCCGAAATGAGTATCCCCCTCATCTCCGACTGGTGCTTCAAGAGATATTGGATGCTGGGCTATCTTAACTATGCCGCGAACTTTATCTATAGGTAGCTCCATTTTTTCTGCAAGTTGCTCTGCGCTGGGCTCTTCTCCAAACTCTTGTATTAGTTCACGCGATGTTCTTGCAAACTTATTAATCGTTTCTATCATGTGCACAGGAATGCGAATTGTTCTGGCCTGATCAGCTATTGCCCTTGTTATTGCCTGACGAATCCACCACGTTGCATAAGTAGAAAATTTGTAACCTCTTTTGTATTCAAATTTATCTATAGCTTTCATCAACCCTATATTCCCTTCTTGAATCAGATCCAAAAAAGGCAAGCCTCTAGTAACATATTTCTTAGCAATACTTACAACAAGACGTAAGTTTGCCTCTGCCATTTCCTTCTTTGCTACAGAAATTTTTACTTCTTCATGCCCTATCTCCTTTACTAATTCAGACATCTGGTCAAAGGATAGTGTGCCTTCTGCCTCTAAATATCTTATCCTTCTCTGCCTTTTACCTATGACACGGTTAGCCTCCAAAATCTCCATAGCTTCATGACCTGTTTGCTTGATTACATTCTGGGGAAGTATCTTCTTATCCGTTATTTCTCTTGACATAATGGATATCTGTTTTTTACTCATTCCTACTTTCTTTATAATCTCCCCAATCTCTGTTTTCATCTCCTGTATTTCTTTAAGAGAGCATTTTATCCTATTAGCACTTTCTAATATATCTGATTGACTTAATTTAAGTTTGCTTCCGATTTTTATAATTCTGTTTTTTTCGATATTTATTTTTTCTATTATTCCCAACTCCTGTTCTTTTGAGACACCGTGTCTTTTTAGTTTCTTCTTTAAGTCATGAATTTTTATGTCAGCATCTATTATTTTATCTAACAAAGCAGGCATTCTTTCTAATAGGTCTTTGCTTTGAATGTCTATTTCATTATCAAGAATATCCTCAATTCCTGTTTCAGTCTCTTCTAGCTTTTTAATATACTTATCAACTATAATCTTTATTTGTTTAGGTGCAAACCCACAATTTAGCACCAGTCTTTTTAATTTTCTCTCTGCCCTTTCAATCTCCTTCGCCAGTTTTCTCTCCTGATCTCTGGTAAGCAAAGCAATTTGTCCCATCTGATGCAGATATGTGCGCACGGGGTCACTAACTTTTGATTTTGTAGCAATTTCCAGTTTTTCTTCAGCTTCCTTTTCTTTTGAAACATCTGTAACCTTGGTCTCGGGAGTAGACAAAATCTTAATATCCATATCTCCTAATGTCATAAGAATATCATCAATCCGCTCTGATGAGACAATATTACAGGGGAGCATCTCGTTTATTTCTTCATAGGTCAGATGCCCTTTTTTCTTTCCTAATTCTATTAATTTTTTTGTGCCTTTAGGGTATCTTTTTTTCTTATTCATATTTATCATTCACCTTTCTGTAGGGGTTGGATTTATCCGACCCGAAACAACTGTCTGCATTGTGTGATCAACTCTTTCTGCCCCATTATCTGCTTTAGAAGACTCTTTATTTCACCTGTTTCCTTTGTTTTTTCTAAGCTTGCATTAAGCTCAGCTATCCTTTTATTTATCCTTCTCTCTTTTAACTTTGCTATTGTCTGGTTAACCTCCTTGTCTTTTTCAGGATGAGGAGTAATTTCCATGATTAAGCCTGTAACTATATTCTTAAGCGCGTCACTTTCCAACTGATTTAAAACATTTTTGTGAGATGGTATTTTACCAGATGTGTCAAGCTCAAATAATAGTTTTGCAATTTGTCGGTAGTCATTATTCAAGAAGTCCTCTACCTCTAAATCTTGATAGACCCTTCTTACAACATCCGTATCTTCTAGCATCAACTGTAGTAAGTGTTTCTCAAATTTTTCTGTTCGTAATGGAGTGGTGTTTGAGTGATAGAATACTCTACCAGATGTTTGTTTCTCAATTTTTCCTATCTCATCTAATACAGATGCTTCATTCAATGATAATTTTGCTGCTAAATATTTGATATATTCTGATTTTCTAATGGAATCTGTTATTTTGCTGATTGTAGGCAGTATTTTTTTAGCAATCTCTACCTTGCCATCTACAGATGCTGAATCTAACTGATTCCCTAAAATACTAATCTTATAAGTAATAATATCAACTGCCTCTTCTAGTATGCCTGAAAACTTGTTCTTCCCGTATTTATTAAGAAAACTATCAGGATCCTCACCGACAGGCAACCTGACAATTTTTACTATCAATCCCTCCTTAACTAAGATATCTAATCCGCGTAACGTTGCATTAGTCCCAGCTGCATCCCCATCATAGACTATAGTTACTCCCTCAGCATATCTTGATAGCAATTTAGCCTGGTGAACTGTTAAGGACGTCCCTGAGGATGCTACAACATTCAGGAACCCTGCTTGATAAAGCGAGAGAAGATCCATATATCCTTCTACTATAATAGCATGCTTCTTATCAGCTACCTCCTTTTTCGCAATATTAAGTCCATAAAGAATATTGCTCTTATTGTATAATTCTGTCTGCGGGGAATTTAGATATTTGGGAAGTGTTTTATCGTTAAGCGCTCTGCCCGCGAAACCCACGATTTTTCCCTGTGTATTATGTATTGGAAATATAATGCGATCCTTAAATCTTACATACCTGTTTTTCTCACGAGAATCATACGCAGTTATCCCTGCTTTATCTAAAGTAGCTTCAGATATTTTCTCCCCTTTAGCAAATTCTAACAAAACCTTTGGAGAGGCTGGCGCATATCCCAGTTTAAAGTCTTTAATTGTCTGAGAGCTAATGCCTCTGTTCTTCAGATACTCATAGGCATGTTTACCTTCTAAACTATTTATCAGCATATTGATAAAATAATCAGAGACTGTATTATTAACTCTATACAGATCTAAAACATGTGTATCTATTTTTTGCCTTGTAATAGATATTCCTGCTTTATCTGCAAGTGACTCTACCGCTTCAATAAAAGTCATATTTTCGTATTTCATTACAAAGCCAAATACATTACCTCCTGCTCCACAGCCAAAGCAATGGAATATTTGTTTTTCCGAGCTGACTATGAATGACGGAGTCTTTTCACCATGAAATGGACACAGCGCTTTAAAACTTCTTCCTACCTGTTTTAGGGGAATATAACTGGAAATAATTGAAACAATATCGCTCTGTTGTTGTATATTCTCAATAACTGACTCAGGAATCATTCCAGCCATAAATTTAGACTGCCTTTATAAGTATTTCTTCTAAAAAGTCGAACTTTTTAGTTTAGCATGAGAATATACGACCTGTCAAATTAGCCTGGCGGCCAATTCATAACTCTTCCACCTATAAGATGGAAATGCAGATGAAATACCTCTTGCCCGCCATGTCTATTGCAGTTGCATACTATGCGAAAACCTGAAGAAGCAATGTTGTTTTTCTCTGCTAGTTCTACAGCTATTCTATGTATCTTCCCAATTAACATATTATCATCAACATCAATAAGCGTTGGAATGTGTTTCTTTGGAACTATTAGTACGTGAGTGGACGCAACAGGTTTAATGTCTTTAAATGCTATTACATCATCATCTTCATATACTATTTCTGCGGGAATTTCCTTGTTAATAATCCCACAGAATAAACAATCACTCATGATATATCCTCCTTCTGATCCAATTATACGCTAAACCATATATCTAAATCCAATGTTATTTATGACATCCCATTTGCTTGACTTGCTTTATGAAAAATGATAGTTTCTCACAAATGTTTAGGGTTTTGAAAATTAAAATTTTGGGTTTGTTCAGCATTTGGCTTTTACTTGGATTTTGTATTTCCCCATTATACGGTGCTTCATCCTCCTTTATAAATCATACTGTAAGAAGTGGAGAGTCATTGTATAAAATTGCTGGAAAATATCTCCCTCTGAGCGACTTCTACACATTGTCACCCCTGGTTAAAGAAATAAAAAGGCTTAATGGTGTTAATCAGATAGATCTTAAGGCAAATAAGAAACTCAGAATTCCTGTTGTCAGAACAAAGCCTGTCAAGGCAAAAACAATCACAAAAGACAAATCTTTTAATGCAAAAGGAATATACATAACCGGTAATACAGCAGGAACGGAAAGGATTTTGACATTAGCAAAAAAATTAAAATCTTTCGGAGGAAACACCATAATTTTTGACGCAAAAGATGTTGACGGCATAGTAACATATAAGAGCTCAGTACCACTCGCAAAGAAAATAGGTGCTACCAGAAAATCCCAAATAAGAGACATAAGTAAAATGATATATCTTTTGCATAGAGAGGATATACATGTTGTAGCAAGAATTGCTCTTTTCTGTGATGTAATCTTGGCTAAGAAACGCCCTGACTTAGCTGTACAGAGCAAGTCTAGCGAAGATGTGTGGAAACAAAAGGGAAATATCCGTTGGGTAGACCCTTCTCTTGAGATGGTCCAGAAATACAATCTTGACCTGGTCACGGAGCTATGCGATTTGGGTGTGGATGAAATTCAGTTTGATTATCTTAGATTTCCTGCAATGGGAAGGGTCAAAGATGCAAAGTATTCATTTGATGAAGCAAACATCGAGAAACATACAATCATAACAAGTTTTCTGAAGAGAGCTTATGAATTAACACGCAGAAAGAAAGTTTTGTTATCTATAGATGTTTATGCAATAACGGCATGGCAGCGCAAAGAAGATGAAGAAATCACAGGGCAGAGGATTCAAGATCTTGCAAAATATGCTGACATAATAAGTCCGATGCTGTATCCGTCTCATTTCTACGGCAGATTTGAAGGCAGAAAGAATCCTGCAGACCATCCGTACTATTTTATTTCACAAGGTTGCAAAAAAACTGGAATTGCTACAGAGAAAACAGGCGTTACTATAAGACCATGGCTTCAGGCATTTCCATATAAAGTAACCCGCTCCAAGTGGAATAAAGACTACATTCTTGAGGAAATAAAAGCTGCTAAAGAAGCTAATGCATGCGGATGGCTATTATGGAGCGCAAGCAATAACTATAAAGTCTCATGGCAGGCATTGAAGCAATTTAAAAAGTAGTTATTTTATTTCCACCTTTGTCGTTTTGACCGTTACAACGCTCTCGGACTTCTTAAACTTCTTTGACCTAAAACTTCCATCTTCTTTAGTTTTGCCTGACCACAGAAAGGACATCGTTTTAAGTTAATAAGCTTTTTCTTTCCACATTTCTCACATGGCCAGAAATCACCTTTATTGCGAAAGTTAAGATAACAGATAAATCCTAAAAGCCCAGTTATAATAACAATAACTATCCATATAATAACCGGCAAAATTTTGGAAAATCGCCTTCTTCCATCAAAATAGGCATAGACACTGAAACAGATACTTACTATTATGGCATATAACAACCAGGACAGAGAAAAAGAAGCGGCATAGACCGCAAATATTGAAGATACCCCGTATATTAAGATATGCTTTATATTAGTGACTATGGCTAAAACGTTGGGCATATCCTTCTTTTTAGGTAATTCCATAGAAGTTATTAAGTTCCCATCAAGGCTATATTTCCTAAGTGTATTTCCTCCATTTACAAGAGAGGAAGAAGCAAATACATATAGATTATTATCAGGACCTACACAAATATCCATTATCTGCTTGTTTTCTTTGCCTAAATCAATTGAATAGGTCTTGTTGCCGTCCAGCGTAAATTTACTTATAGAAAATAAATCAGATACGTAAAGATTTCCATCCTGATCTACACAAACATTTTGTAGATAGAAGTTACCACCTGTTTTGACAGCACTGAGAAAATTTCCATTTGAATCAAACTTTTGTATTCTATAATTCTTGGCATCAGCAACGTAAATATTAGCAACACTATCAACTGTTATCCACCTGGGATTCCTAAATTGTCCTTCGTCACTCCCGCTTCCGTCAGGTAAATTATTATATCCTTTGCCAGGTCCTGTGCCCCCAATCTGCATGATTAATCTGCCCTTACTGTCCAGCTTAAGAACCTTATTTTTTAAACTCTCTGTCACATAAATATTCCCTTTGTTATCTACAGAAAAACTGCCTATTGTTTCTGACTGCAAGACAACGATATTTTTAACCTTTCCCTCATGATCTAGTAAACCAACTTTTTTCCCAAAAGTGTCTGCAACATAAATTTTGTTATTGACTGCGGTTATATTACGTGGCACGAAGCCTTTGGCCGTCTCCATCAGAGAATGCTTAAGACGAAATTTTAAATTGCCTTTCTGGTCATATTTCCAGGTGGTTCCGCTCATGCTGGAGAGTACATAAATATTTCCTTTTCCATCTATAGCAATCTTATCAGGTCGCTGCATAAAGGCAAATCCACTCTCAGGGGTAAAAGAAAAAACCTTTACTAAGAGAAGAATAATAAAGATAACCAGTATGCTTAAAAGACTGTTCTTTAAAAATCTAGGAATATTAATATTCATTTTATTCCTCGCTGCGAGAAGAGAAATTCATATTGATAATTGGGAAAAACGGCAGTATTCCATTATCAATGCGGTTAAACAATCCAATTTGCACGCCCTTCATTTTCTTACAATTATTGCTAATACCAATCTGCATTCCTTTAACCTGTTCTGCGCGATTATTAAATACTGACGCCTGAATGCCTGTCATTTTTTTTTCTGCAAAGTTACCCAGTCCGCTGATTTGAATCCCTTTTGTTTTGCCTGCAAGATTTAACAATCCTGAAATCTGAGCGCCTGTCATTGTTCCCATTGTCACACTCATGATTCCACCTGCCTGAATACCTTTTGTATTTTTTGCTCCCACATTAAACATACCCGCTATTTCAACGCCTTTTACATTTTCTATATTGACATTCGCAAAACCAACTATTTGAATGCCTTTTGTATTTTCTACTCCCACATTAAACATACCCGCTATTTCAACGCCTGTCATTTTTTCTGCAAGGTTACCCACTCCGCTGATTTGAATCCCTTTTGTTTTGCCTGCAAGATTTAACAATCCTGAAATCTGAGCGCCTGTCATTGTTCCCATTGTCACACTCGTGACTCCACCTGCCTGAATACCTGTTACATCGTTGATAGTGTCTGCGCATATACCAGCAATATTAACGCCGTAAACATTACGGTTTTCTCCCCCAAAAACATCAAATACCAATCCGCAAACATTTCCTAGATTTTTTAAATTTTCGGGTGAAGGCTGCATAGCTTTACGCAATCTTGCTTTAGTATGCTCCAGCGACTCTCTTGCTGCATTTAAGCTTTTATCTAAGCTTTTATCCTTGTTTTCTTTGCTTTCCTGAGAAGATCCGTTAACAGGCAAGCACAAAGAGACAATCAGCGCCATAATTAATATCTTGATAGGATTATACTTCCAAGTAGTGTCCATAGTTCTTCGTTCTCCTTATAAAATAGATTATAAATTAGCTAAAAAGCCAATCTTTTTAGCTTTTCTGCATTTTATTTTTTATCCGCCGCACCTCCTTTCTTGCATTTATCGACAAAGTCTTGAAAGTGTTAAAATGCGTTAACAGTTTGTCTCATTTTGCGTCTCATATAATAGATTCTATCCCGAATTCTGATTTTCTCATTCCTGTTTGGCTTTAACAACACTTGTTCCTTTAATATCTACAGGACTTCCTTCAAGAACATTATTTATTGCAAAAATTAAAGCTATGCCAGTAATTAAGGGGATGATAATTGTTACAGGAAGCGCAAACAGCCGGAAAATAGCTGGTAAACATTCTATTCCAGTTGCAACTACCATATAAAGAGCGGCAATTCCAAGAAGAGTTGCTATATTGTTCTTTATTACTGACCAGCTTATTTTCAGCAGTTCTCCAATTCCCATGAGCTCTTTTGTCTGTGTAGTTTCTTGAGGCTCTATAGGCGGAGCAGTCTCTCCTTCCGCAGGAGGGAAAGCATCTTTAAGTTCATCTATTGAGGATGCAGCGACCCAGTCCTTCATATTACTTGGCCTCCTTTTCTTCAAAAATTAGAAACGCTGTAGTCATAAGCATCGCAGGAATTACTAAATAAAATAACATTATTTTTGGTCCTAAGGATAAGCCTCCCCGATGCAAGATTTTGGGAGCAGATAAAACAAAGATAGTTCCAATAATATAGGCCAGTACAACGCTCTTATTTCTGCTTTCAGTTAATACCGCAAAGAATAAACTGATACAAAAATAGACAAAAGGAATGCTTAGTAGCACAGGGAAAGGCTTCATCCCGCTTACAAAAGTTATATCGGAAAATTTTAAGATTTGTAGAGATACAGTTATCAGCATAGAAACTAAAATTAGACTGCAGCATTCCAGAAGGGCAACGGTTATTTTACCTAACAAAACTTTATATTTTTTAAAAGGTTTTGATAATAAAAACTGAAATGTATCTTGCTGAATCTCTTTAAAAAATGAATAGCTGGCAAGGTGCACAGCAAATATTATTCCCAAAGGAATCTGTAATACCATCAACACACCTTCCGATCCCATGGGAGAGATAACTACACTTAAAATATTTACAAGTAGAACCGTTACGAGAAATCTAATAAAAACTCCTTTTGTCTGGCGCCATTCTCTTAACCATATCATAATCCCTTGTCCTCCCTCTTTAATTTATGTACATATTCTATAAAAATATCCTGTAAACTTAAGTCGATTACCTCTGTTTTGGTGCAATATTTTTTAAGTTTTTCTAAAATTCCATCATCAAAATTCTCAATTGTTATAGACAACTCTCGCCCCTGTCTTTTCCGGCTTAGAATTCCTTTGATATCTAATATCTCAGGGATTTGATTATCGAATATCATTCTAACTTTTTTAACGGATGATTTTAAAACTTGAAGCGGCATGCTGATTTTTAGTTTGCCTCTATCAATTATACCAATATCATCAGCTACCCTTTCAACCTCATCTAATAAATGAGAAGAGAAGAATACAGTTCTGTTGCCTTCATCAATTATACTGATGATATTTTCCAATATTTCATGTCTGGCAACCGGGTCTAATCTGGAGGACGGATCATCCAATATCAGCAAGTTCGGCTTATAAGATATGGCCAGTAACAGCGCCAGTTTTATTTTCATACCTTTTGATAGTTCTCCTATTTTTTTATCCATGGGCAATTCCAGTTTAGTTATAAGTTCATTACAATAATTTTTATCCCATGTTGGATAAAGAGGAGCTGTATATTTAATAATTTCAGAAACCCTCATCCATAGATACATTCTTTGGTCCTCAGCTACATAGCCAATTTTTTGTTTGAGTTGTGGAAATAGCTTTGTTGAATTGCACCCCAGCAAACTAGATGTACCGCATGAACTGCGAATTAATCCTAAAAGCATTTTTATAGTAGTAGTCTTTCCAGCACCATTAGGACCAAGAAATCCATATACTGAACCAATCTTTACTTCCATATTTAGGTTATTTACTGCCATTTGCTTGCCAAATATTTTTGTTAATCCTTCAGTTTGAATTGCTATATTCATTTACTTTCCCCTATTTTTCTTTATCCTTATCACTAATTTCCATAAAAGATTTAAACTCCTTAGATGCAGTCTTCAGAAAGTCGTCGTGAGCAATACCAAGTTGAATAGTTTGAACAATGACCTTATCAAGTAAATTAGTTATTATTTTAACTCTCTCAGATTTTATCATTGTGACAGGAGCATCAGATACAAAAGAACCCTGTCCTTTCTTTGTTGCAATAATTCCTTCTCTTTCAAGCTCTGTATACGCTTTAATTACAGTATTAGGATTTATTACAAGTTGCCCTGCAAGTTCTCTAATAGAAGGTAGTTTATCCCCGCTCTTCAGTGACTTAGAGGCTATAGAATATTTTATTTGTTCTATTATTTGAGAATATATTGGGACAGCGCTTTTTGTATCTACTTTGATAAACATTTTTAGAAACTATCTCCGTTCTACTGTTCTATTTTTCTAGCACAGTGTAACACAGCTAAAATTCTTGTCAAGTATTTTTTGCCATTTGAGCGAAAAAAAATTTATCAGTTCAACCGCTACTGGTTTTTACTTTAAGAATTTATTCGCTATAAGGTAGGATGGGTTAGAATTTCTTTAACTTCACGATATTTTTCTTGCCCCATTCTCTGGATTGCAGATATAAATCTGGGATTTAATACCTGTCTTTTTTTGATATTCTTTGCTTACTACTCGAGAAAATTCATCAACAGCATCTTTCTTAACAATATTTACAGTACAACCTCCAAAACCACCACCAGTCATTCTGGCTCCAATTACACCATTAATACTCCTCGCAATATCTACCATTGTGTCAAGCTCAAGACAGCTCACCTCATAATCTTTCTTTAGGCTCTCGTGTGATTCATTCATTAGCCTGCCAAACTCAAGTATGTCATTCCTGCCCAAAGCACTTATGGCGTCTAATACACGCCTGTTTTCATAAAGAACATGCTTGCATCTTTTCTGTGCGATTTCATCAAGCAAACCTTTATATTTCTCAAATTCTTCCATAGATACATCTCTAAGCGTTTCTATTTGTGGAAGAAATCCTTTGAGTCTTGATACTGCTCCTTCACATGTTGCTCTTCGCTTATTATATTCTGAGCTGGCAAGTTCTCTTTTCACATTTGTATTACAAACAACTACGTTAAATTCCTCCAGCTTTAAAGGGATGTTTTTATAAGAAAGGTTCTTGCAATCTAGAAACAGTGCATGCCCTTTTTTCCCCAGCATAGAAACAAATTGGTCCATTATTCCGCAATTTACTCCAACAAACTTGTTCTCTGCTTTTTGGCACAGTTTAATCATCTCTATATGAGATATCTGCATGTCAAATAATGTGTTAAAAAAATATACTGTCGCAACTTCAAGCGCAGCAGAAGAACTGAGCCCGGCTCCCTCAGGGATATCCCCTCCAAAAACAATATCTGCGCCATTAATATCAGCTTTTATCTCTAATAAATACTTCAGTACTCCCCCAATATAATTTACCCACATCTTCTCTTTATTGAACTGAATAGAATCAAGATTAAACTGAACATTCTGGTCATAATCTATTGAGTATACTCGTATAATTCTATCATTGCGTTTCGCTCCAGCCATATAAATATTTCTATCTATAGCAATAGGCAGAACAAATCCCCCATTATAATCAGTGTGTTCACCAATCAGGTTAATCCGTCCGGGAGCAGAAACAGTGAGTAAGTCTTGAGAATTCTTTTTAAAGAACTCTTGATATGTATTTTTGATATTTTCTAAGTTAAATTTATACAAACTTAAGAGACTTTCGTATAAGCTCTTCTATCTTTACCTCTTCTTTTGTCTCAGCCAGCACCCTGTCAACAGCTCTTTGCGCAATAGCGCGGGAATACCCTAATGAAACCAAGGCAGATATACTGTCATTGATTACAGAGCTCTCCTCAGGATCCTTGCCAGCCAGATAAGACTTCTCTCTATCTGTTAAAACACCTATTTTATCCTTGAGTTCTACTATGATCCGCTGTGCAGTTTTTTTGCCTATACCCGGGATTGTGGTTAATATTCCAACATCTTCATCAATAATTGCAGCCTTGAATCTATCAATCTTTATAGCAGATAAAATCCTTATAGCCACACTTGGCCCTATTCCTGATATTGAAATTAGTGTTTTAAAAAACCCCTTCTCATCTTCAGCTGCAAAGCCATAGAATTCTAATTTATCTTCTCTTACATAAAGATGAGTAAAAATCTTTGCTTTTTCCCCTGTTTTACCAATTTGATTATATGTAGTCAGAGAAATATGCATCTCATAACCAACTCCGCCAACATCTACGACAATAAGTGCCGGCGTTTTAACCGATAACTTTCCTTCTATGTATCCTATCACTTTTCCCTCTAGGTAATGATCGATTTATATAACACAGAGCAATAGCCAACGCATCTGCTACATCGTCGGGCTTTGGTGTTTCTTCAAGATGCAAAAGCTTTTTTACCATAAACTGAACCTGCTGTTTGGATGCTTTCCCATATCCTACTATAGCCAGCTTTATTTCCAAAGGAGTATAGGATGCTATTTCAAGATCAGCGTTAACACCAGCTACTATAATCGCTCCCCTCGCTTGTCCTACCTGAAGAGCAGTTTTTGCATTTTTGCAAAAAAACAGTTCCTCAATTCCAAGAACATCAGGATTATACTTCTCTATTATATCAGAGACTTTTCTGTAAATTAACTTGAGACGATTAAAAAATGGCTCATCTTTGGATGTTTCTATACATCCAAAGCTTAAAGGTAAAAGAGAATCTTTTCCCTGCTGGGATTCTATAACTGCGTAGCCTGTTCTGGCAACGCCAGGATCAATACCAAGAATGCGCACTATATCTTTTCCATCTCCTCATCTGAAATATCAAAGTTACTATAAACATGCTGTACATCATCATGATCTTCAAGTGCTTCCATAAGAAGAAGCATCTGTTCCGCCTTTTTCCCTGTAACAGGAACCGTGCTCTTAGGTATCATGCTTATTTCTGCCAATTCAGGAGTAATTCCCTCTTTGAGAATTGCTGTTTTAACTTGTTCAAAAGTCTGAGGATTAGTTACGATCTCATAGAAATCACTCTCTGTATTCATATCTTCAGCACCCGCGTCTAAAACTATCTCCATAAGTCTGTCTTCATCTACAGCGTCTTTCTTGACATGACATAAACCTTTTTTCTCAAACATCCACGCTACACTTCCAGTTTCGGCAAGATGTCCTCCGTTTTTCGAGAAAACATGTTTTATTTCGGCAGCGGTACGATTTTTATTATCAGTAAGAAGTTCCGCATAAATAGCTGCTCCGGCAGGACCGTACCCTTCATACTTAAGCTCTTCATAGTTCACTCCGGATAATTCCCCTGTCCCTTTTTTAATTGCGCGTTCTACATTTGACGCAGGCATATTTGCGTCCTTTGCTACCTGAACAGCGCTTCTTAGCCTGGCATTAGCGTCGACATCACCTCCTCCGCTGCGTGCAGCAACAGTTATCTCCTTGATAAGTTTTGTAAATGTTTTTCCGCGCTGCGCATCAACTTTTCCCTTCTTATGTTTAATTGATGCCCATTTTGAATGACCTGACATCTATTTCTATCCTTTTTTCATTTTTTCTGTTTCTTCAATAATCTTCCCGCTTATTTGGGCAGGAACCTGTTCATAACGTGAGAAATGCATACTATAAGTACCGCCTCCTTGTGTCATAGATTTAAGGTCCGTTGCATATTTATAGAGCTCAGCCAAGGGAACATTCGCTTTTATTGTTTGAGAGTCCCCGTCTGTGTCAATTCCGATAATTCTTCCACGTCTGGAGTTTAGGTCCCCATTAACGTCTCCCATATATTGAGATGGAATCGTAACCTCTATCTCCATGATAGGTTCCGTCAATACAGGATTTGCCGCTGTCATAGCCTCTTTAAACGCCATAGATGAGGCTATCTGAAAAGCTATATCAGAGGAATCAACAGTGTGAAATGTTCCGTCATATAGCGATACACTCAAATCCACGACAGGATAACCAGCCACAGCTCCCTTTTGAATCGCTAGCTTTAGCCCCTTTTCAACTGAAGAAATAAATTTAGCAGGAATAGCCCCTCCAACTACCTTATTAACAAACTCGAATCCCTTGCCGATTTCCATAGGCTTAACCTCAATATAAACCTCAGCGTACTGTCCGCGCCCTCCGGATTGTTTTTTGTATTTTGTATGACCCTTTGCGGATTTCCTTATTGTTTCTCTATAGGGAATTCTTGGTTTTTCCATACTAACGTTCACGCCAAATTTCTTTGCTAATTTACTTACAACGACCTCTAAATGAAGCTCTCCAAGCCCGGAAATGATTGTCTGCCCGAATTCCTTATCAACTTCCACTTTTAATGTGGGATCTTCTTCTTTTAATTTAGTTAAAGCTGTTCCAATTTTGTCTTCGTCTTTTCTCGCTTCAGGCTTAATTGCAAATGATATAATTGATAAAGGAAATTTAGGAGGAGAAAAAACTATAGGATTTCCAGCATCACACAAAGTATCACCTGTTTTCGTGTTTTTCAGTTTAGCAACTATTCCAATATCTCCCGTATGGAGCTTATTTACATCTGTTTTATTTTTTCCCTGCATTTGCACAATTTGTCCGAACCTTTCTTTCTCCCTTCTGGAAGAATTATAAACATCTGACGAAGAGGATACCGTGCCTGAATATATTCTAAAAAAGCTTAGCTCTCCAAGATGAGGCTCGGATACTGTTTTGAAAACCAAAGCGCTGAATGGATCCGAATCAGACGTCTTTCTTTCTACAACTTCATCTATATTCGGTTTTTTCCCCGAAACAGTACCTTCTACAACAGGAGACAACATAGAAGAGATTATTAAATCTGTAAGTAATTTTATTTCCGTGTTATTTAATGCAGAACCGCACATTGCCGGAATAAATAATCCTAATTGAATACTTTTACTCAATGCATTGGAGAGTTCGTCCTGAGAGAGTTTTTCTCCTTCAAGATATTTTTCTATCAAGGTATCATCACTTTCAGCCAGTGCTTCAACTAGTTTTTCCCTATATTGATTTGCTTGGTCTAAAAGAGCTTCCGGAATATTCTCTATTTTTGAACCCTGTATTGCCTTCATACTTAGCAGGTCAATAATCCCGCTAAAAGATGATGATTCTCCGATCGGAATTTGCAGAGGAATAACTCTTTCTTTGAATATCTTTGTAGCAGACTCAATGGTCTTAGAAAAATTTGAACCATCTTTATCTATTTTATTCACAAAAACTAATCTGCTTGAGGCTTCAGCCTTTACCATTTTCCAGATTCTCTCACTTTTTAAGCTAACTTCTGTTGTAGAGTCACACACTATTATCACGTTATTTGCAACTCTAAGCGCAGAGTTCAGTTCTCCTCTAAAGTCAGCATATCCAGGAGTATCAATAACATTTATTTTGTTATCATTATATTCACATGCACATACCTTTGAAGTTACCGTTGTCATTCTTTGTGTTTCTTCGGAAGTATAATCAAAATTGCTTGATCCATCGTCTACCTTGCCCAGCCTATTTGAACCTCCGGAATTGTATAGAATTGCCTCTGCGAGAGAAGTCTTGCCAGATCCTGCCCGACCTACTAGAACAATATTTCTTATGTTTTCGCTGATACATTCCTTCATAATCCCCCCTTTTTTGCTTGTGATTAAGAAACAAGTTCATGTAATATAGCACAGCGGCATTTATGCTTTCAAGAAATAAATTCATGGTGGTTTTCAAGCTATAAGAAGATTGACAAAATTCCAAATGTTGTTCATAATGCGGGGATGGTTTTACGGGAGTCAATATCATGTTGGATATAAAATTTATAAGAGAAAAAACGAGAGAAGTAAAGAAAGCAGTAAAAAACAGAAATATGGTGGTAGATATTGATGAGATATTAGCCATTGATGAAGAAAGAAGGTTATTGCTCGGAAACGTAGAAGCTCTTAAGCAAAAAAGAAATACTGCTTCAACAGAAATCTCAAGACTTAAAAAAGATGGGGGAAATGCAGATGCCTTAATCGGCGAAATGGGGAGCATATCCCAAAAAATCAAAGAATTAGATGGGAAATTGGGGGACATAGACAAAAAATTGCGCCAAAAGCTACTGTTTGTCCCAAATATTCCACACAAGACAACACCAATTGGCAAGTCAGAAAAGGACAATGTTGAGATTAAAAAATGGGGAAGCATACCAAAGTTTGATTTTACTCCAAAGCCTCATTGGGAAATTGCAAAACGTCTGGATATACTGGATTTTGAAAGAGCTTCAAAGATAGCGGGCAGCCATTTCCCCCTATATAAGGGATTGGGCGCTAGGCTTGAAAGAGCGCTTATAAATTTTATGCTTGATATTCACACAAAAAAGCATGGGTATAAGGAAGTATCAACTCCCTTTATAGCAAACAGGCTTTCTATGACAGGCACAGGACAGCTGCCAAAAATGGAAGAAGATATGTATAGATGCGAGATAGACGATTTTTTTCTCATACCAACTGCAGAAGTACCTGTTACAAATATACATAGAGATGAGATATTAAAAGAGAATGATCTGCCAATCTGCTATACAGCATATTCTCCATGCTTTAGAAGAGAATCAGGCTCTTATGGAAAAGACACCAGGGGACTTAACAGAGTACATCAATTTGATAAGGTTGAAATGGTGAAGTTTGTAAAGCCTGAAAACTCTTATCAGGAGCTTGAATCTTTACTTAAGAACGCAGAAACTATACTTCGTCAATTGGAGCTTCCATACAGGGTTATTGTGCTGAACACAACAGACATTTCATTTGCTGCGGCAAAATGCTATGATATAGAAATATGGGGAGCTGGACAGAATAAGCATCTGGAAGTTTCCTCTTGTAGTAATTTTGAGGATTTTCAGGCAAGACGTGCTAATATAAGGTTCAGAAGAAAACAGACAGAAAAGGTAGAGTTTGTACACACCTTGAATGGTTCTGGTGTGGCTCTTGCAAGAACTGTTGTTGCGCTTCTGGAAAACAATCAAAGGGAAGATGGAAGTGTTTCCATCCCTAAAGCTCTCCAGCCCTACATGGATGGGATGGAGATTATAGAATAAAAAGGAGGAGTTATGGAGTACGGTGGTGGTAATGGTCAAGATGATTTAGAACGCATGATTAATATAGGGAAGCAGAAGCTCAGTAAGTTTGGAGGCGTAGTTCCACTTATAGTTATTGGCTTGTTTGTATTGATACTGCTAAAAAGCGCAATCTATTCCATTGGTCCGGATGAGGTTGGCGTTGTACGGCGCTTTGGCAAATATATTGCTCCGCCAGTCGGATCAGGGTTACATGTAAAGCTGCCATTTGGAATAGACAAAGTAATCCCTGTAAAAGTTGAGCGTATATTTAAACAGGAGTTTGGGGTAAGAACTCTTCGTTCAGGAGTAAGGACCCAGTATTCAACAGGTTCTTATCTTGACGAATCTCTGATGCTTACAGGTGATCTCAATATTTTGGATGTGCGCTGGATTGTGCAGTTCAGGGTAAAAGATCCGGTAAAACTGCTTTTTAATACCAGGGATCCTGAGGATAATGTACGTGATATCTCCGAGGTAGTGATGCGGAGGTTTGTAGGTGACTACAGCGTAGATGAGGTCCTCAGCACAAAGAGAGAAGAGATTGATGACCTTGCTCATATTGAGATGCAAAAGATATTGGATAAGTATGAAACAGGGATTCAGATTGTTACTGTGAAACTTCAGGATGTAAATCCTCCTGACGAAGTAAAGCCTGCATTTAACGAGGTCAATGAGGCGAAGCAGGAAAGAGAGAGGGTAATCAATCAGGCACGACAGGCTTATAACAAGGTTATCCCGCGCGCTAAAGGCGAGGCTGAGAAAACAATACGAGAGGCTGAAGGATACGCTCTGGATAAAATAAACAGGGCAAAAGGAGAAGCGGAGAGATTCTCGACAGTACTAGCGGAATACAAGAAGGCGCCGGATATAACCAGGAAAAGGCTTTACTTAGAGACAATGATGGAGGTTTTACCTAATGCAAAAGAAAAGTATATAATTGACCCGGAGCAGTCTTCAATATTGCCGCTGCTTAATCTTGGACAAAAAGGAGGAGTAAAATAATGAAAAAACTTTTGAATGTATTTATTGCCCTAATTATCTTAATAATAATTATAGCTATGAGCGGGGTGATGTATGTTGTGAATGAGACGGAACAGGTTGTGATCACACAGTTCGGCAAACCTGTTGGTAATCCAATTACAAGCGCAGGACTGCATTTTAAAAAACCATTCATTCAGAAAGCACGTCATTTTGAGAAACGGCTTCTTGAATGGGACGGAGATCCAAATCAGATTCCCACCAAGGATAAGAAGTATATCTGGGTTGATACTACTGCGCGCTGGAAGATTGTTGATGCGTTGAAATTTCTGCAGTCAGTGAACAATGAGATGGGGGGACATGCAAGACTTGACGATATTATCAATTCTGCAACCAGAGATACAGTTACAAGGCATCTCCTTGTTGAAACAGTAAGAAATTCCAATCGCATTGTAGAAGAGGCGAAAGAAGTGGGAAAGGATGTAATAATTACTGACGAAGCCCTTGAACAAATAGAAGTAGGCCGTAAGGCATTAGAGAAGATAATTTTACACGATGCAAGTGAACTTGCTCCCCAGTATGGTATCGAAATTGTGGATGTGCGAATTAAGCGGATCAATTATGTAGAAGATGTAAGGAGAAAAGTCTATGATCGTATGATTTCCGAGAGGAAGCGCGCTGCTGAACAATATCGCTCTGAAGGGCAGGGTCGCCGTGCTGAAATAGACGGGCAGAGAGGAAAGGAACTCAAACTAATTACATCTGAGGCCTATAGACAAGCTGAGGGCTTAAAAGGTAAGGCAGATGCTGAAGTAATAGGCATCTATGCAAAGGCATATAACCAGGGTCCTGAGTTCTATTCATTCCTAAAAACCCTGGAGACGTATAAAAAAACCATTGATGAGACCAGCACAATAATCCTTACCACTGACAGCGATTATTATAAATACCTGAAAAGCCTGAAGCCTATTAAATAAATATTGGAGGGATGGCTGAGTGGCTGAAAGCGGCGGTCTTGAAAACCGTTTTCCGGCAACGGAACGTGGGTTCAAATCCTACTCCCTCCGCTAGGACTTCGTTGTCAGTATTTATCCTGGAGAGGTGGCCGAGCGGCTGAAGGCAGCTGCCTGCTAAGCAGTTGTGGGGGTAACTCCACCCCGGGTTCGAATCCCGGCCTCTCCGCCATGCACCAGAACGGAGTAAAGAAAGACTTGGGAAATATAAGTGAATAAATCTATAATTAATGAGGAGTGAATATGAGAGACTTTAATCGATACAGTAAATTTGACAAAAGAGATTCAGGAAGATCCGACAAAAGGGATTCTGGAAGACGCAGCTTTGAAAAGCAGATGCATGAAGTAACCTGCGATAAATGTGGTAAGAGATGCGAAGTCCCTTTCAAACCCACTGAAGGTAAACCTGTTTACTGTAGTGATTGTTTTGAAAAAACAGGGAATTCCAGTAGATACGGTGATAGAGATTCAAAAAGATCTGATAGAGGAGACTATAATAGATCTGGAGGAAGAGATTCGGGAAGATTCAGCAAGAGAGATTCCGGATCAAATAAACTTGAGCAATTTATAAAAGAATTTGAGCAACTTAACAGAAAACTTGATACCATACTAAAAGCATTAGAAGCCGCAAAACCAGTTGTAGAAAAAACTAAAGAAGTAGAAAACCCTGTTAAAGAGCCTAAAAAAACAGAAAAAAAAGTTGAGAAAAAGAAGATTGCGAAAAAAGTTTTGAAAAAGAAAGAACAACCTAAAGCAAAAAAGAAAAAGCCTGCGACAAAAAAACCAGTTAAAAAATCAGGATAGATAATACGGATGTATGGGGCTTATGAAAAGTATTCGGATAACGGCTGCAACTGTAAGAAGTCCTGCTCCGATAAACAAATACTTTGAAAGCTTATCCCTGTCTTTTGCGTAGCTCAGAATCATGAAAGGGAAAATGGCAAATGTTACTCGTGTTGTTGCAGCTAATGCTTCCCAGATAGAGAAGCACATAAAGATTGATACAAACGCCTGAATAAACAAGTTCCAGTTGTATATATTCCTGTTCCTTGAAAGCTTTATTGCGGAAACAGCAAGAACTAGCATTACAAAGCAGAAATATGGGATAACGCTTATTTCTCTAAGTATGTGTTTAATATCTCCACCACTCAGGTTGATACTGTCTATTTTTTGTATTATTCCGGCAAATGGCAGAGTTAGGTGTCCTGAGGATCCGAGCAGCGGTATTTCCCCAAATCTCTGATATAGCAAAAACTGAAGGATAAGAAAAGGTATGAAGGATAGAATGATTACAAGGCTATTCTTATACCTTTTTTTAAAGAATTCGTACATTAAGAAAACCAATATTATAAGTGCTGTAGTTTCCCTTGTAAGAAGAGCAAGAGAAAAGAAAAGAGCTGTTGAGACTATTTTCTTTTCTTCATAAAAATAAATCCCTATCAATATCAAACATAGAAAAAGAGGGGTTGTTAAATTGTACTGGAAAGCTACAATATTACCTATTCCCAAAGAATAAATTAAAGCATACCAGATACTCACATTGTGTTTTCTGAGAATTATTGATAAAAACAGAGTGCCTACCAGAATTGAAATTATATTAACAATTAATAGGGTCCAAGGCAAAAGAGCCCTATTGCCAAAAGCCAGAAGGTGCGCTAGAAACGAGTAAAGATATCTCTGGTATCTAAACCCCATCGAATAAAGTCCTGTTCTTATAAATGGGTCTGCTCCAATATAATAGTAAGCTTGCCCATCATATCCGGATGTATCTTTCATAATTACAAAATCTTGAGGAATTAGTTCTTTTACAAATGTAGCACTTTGCTCCCCAAAATGTATAAAACAGCTAAGATTAAAATCATAGCGGCTTGCAATAATGCCAATAATAATGAGATAAAAGGAAAATGTGATGAGAAGCAGCTTGGGTAAATCCGAAGGTTTTTTCATCTAATCAATAAAGCGATATTTTATTAATGTCCAGATCGCAGAGAAACCATCTATCCAGCAGATCTTCTTCCCTTCCGAATAATCTCTCCCATAATAAGAGATCGGCATTTCATACACTCTATAGTGCTGTTTAAATATCTTTGCAGTAATTTCAGGTTCTATGTTAAAACGTATTGACTTTAAATTAAGGGAATTCAGAACTTTTTTTGTCATAACCTTATAACATGTTTCCATATCGGAAATTGTTGTGTTGTACAGCAAATTTGTTATTAGTGTCAGAAATTTATTCCCCACCAAGTGCCAAAAGAGATACATTCTCTGGGGCTTGCCTCCTGATAATCTTGACCCGTAAACAACATCAGCAAACCCGTCAGTAATAGGCTTTATCAGATCCCTAAGCTCTTCAGGCTCATATTCTAAATCTGCGTCCTGAATTGTTATAATCTCTCCTCTAACATGCTGGAAACCTGTGCGCAGGGCTGCCCCTTTGCCTTGATTCGCGATATGATAGAAGATTCTTACTTCTGGATATTTGCCTTCCAACTGTTCTTTGAGAAGCTCACAGGTGCCGTCCGTAGAACAGTCATCAACAATTATTATCTCTTTTTCTACGTCCAAAGCTTTTACCTTTTCTATAATCTTAAGTATGGTATTTTTCTCATTATATACAGGCACAACAATAGAAAGTTTCATATATGACTCCTACATAAGTTACGTGTTTTTCAGCAGCATTCGCATGCCTTTTAGTATTGCAGGGAACCCCCGCTTTCTTAAAATGTCTCTAATTATGGAAGGCCTTTTAATGACATTCTTGAATATATAATATCTGTTAATTCTATTTCTCATCTTCTTCCAGATTTTATCAAGCTCATCAGATGATAGGCTTCTGGTTCGCATAACAGCATGCGCTCCAACACGCACCCGTTCCTTGATCATAAGGTTGTAAATATCATCTACATTAAGCAAGTTTTCTCTCTCTGCTATATCATAAAGCTGTGTTTTGGGATATGGGAATGCCATTGCAAGGTGAATATTATCTGCGTCCAGTTTCTTTGCAAGCTCAAATGTTCTATGAAGCGTATTTTTATCATCCCATGGCATGCCTACTATTAAATCGCAATTTGCCTTTATGCCGGCATCTTTTGTCTGTTTAATAACATCTATTGCTTCTTGATTTGAAAAATTCTTATGCATATCTTTCCTGACTGATGGATCTCCGGATTCTATGCCATATTCTATAAGCCTACATCCTGCTTCAGCCATCTTTTCAAGAAGTCTCTGGTTAATACAGTCTATTCTGGTTAAACAGCGCCATTCGAGATTCAGATTTTTTTTTATTATTCCATCACATATTTTTTCTGCGCGGGATTGATCAAGAGTAAAAGTTTCATCCCAGAAGAAAAATCCATGAATTTTATACTTGTCTACAACATATTCCAGCTCACTAAGCGCTCTTTCAAGAGACATTGCCTTCCACTTACGGTCATATCCCCTCCATTTGCTTGAGCCTATTATACAGAAAGGGCATGCATACGGACAATCCCTTGTTGTTCTTATTCTAATCCCGGGAACCAGTTTCTCGTGAAAAGGAAGATCTAAGTATCCAATTGAATATCTGTCCATTGGAAATAGATCATATGCCATAAAAGGTAGCTCATCCAATGAGCTCACGATATCAGCAAAACCTGTTGTAACAATCTTCCCATGCGCATCTTTAAATGCTATGCCTTTTATATCTTTAAGATTTGATCTCATATTTTTAACTATATCCGGGATAATTACCTCAGGCTGTCCTCTTACAATTATATCTAAGTTCATGAAGTCCTCTAACATACGCTCTGGATATATAGGCGCCAGCACAGTTTCTATAAGAATCGTTTTAACGTTTTTCCCGAACTTTCTTTTTGCAATATCCGCTACTTTCATATCATGAGTTATTAAGCCAGCTGCTGATTGGAATATCACAGCATCACACTCAGGCATTTGCTCCTCAAGTTCCCCCCAGCCTAACTCAAGGGCGTTTGCATCAATAACCTGAATATCAGAAACATGTTTTAACACGCTGGCAACCTGCGCAAGTCTAAGAGGGAAAGGCACATATTTGACATCCTGAAAACATATTTCATCCCTGAGAGTGTAAAGCTTTTCTTCGTATTTAGGAGGATTGATTAATAATATCTTCACCTCTCTCCTCTAAACCTTAGCTTTAAAACAAGGAAAAATGATTCTAAAGCGATTGCTTTTGACAGCTTTGATTTTCCAAACTGGCGATCCACAAAAATAATGGGAACCTCTCCTATTTTATATCCCCTTCTCTGACATTTAAATAATGTCTCTATTAAATATCCATATCCATGGGAATACAGATGTTCTACATCAATATGTTCAATAACTTTTCTCCTATAACATCTGAATCCTCCTGTGCAATCCATTGCAGAAAGACCTAATATTGTTCTGGCATATATATTTGCTCCTCTGCTCAGCAGTTTTCTACCTATGCCCCAATTTTTAGTCCCTCCACTTTTAACATATCGAGACCCGATAATTATGTCATGTTTCTCCATTTTACTCAGCATTTTTGGTATATATTTGGGATCATGCGAAAAATCCGCATCCATTGTTAATATATATTCCGCATCTGTATTCCTAAGAGCGTATTTCAACCCTGCTTTATGAGCCGCAGCAAATCCAGCTCTATTATCTCTATGCAAATGATAAACCCTGTTAGGAAACTCAATGTGAAGTCTATCAACAATTTTACCAGTACCGTCAGGAGAATTGTCATCTACAACTATCACCCCTATATCTACGGGTAGATCTAATATTTGATATACAAGAGCTTCTATATTCTCCGCTTCATTATATGTTGGGATTGATACTATAGCTTCCATAATTTAGAACCATTCCAAAAATTTTCTCATTTTTGGTGATATTTTATTTACCTGTTCCTGAGAAACCAGTTTGCTCCATATCAGTCTTCTAAGCATAACACGAGGTCTTACAGTCTTCTCCCTTATAAACTTTTTTACAGGGCTGTATGTTTTCTCATAATACTGAAGAGGGATTGGAGTCCCTCCATACTGCTTCTTCCATCTAAAATACGATGATTTCGGCGCAGTACTTCCGAAATCGATTCTATCAATATCTGACTTTTCACAGCCGTCTTTTATTGCTTCGCCATATAGCAGGTTATTCGGACGATATTTCATATACTCAGGAAGCGACACATTATCAAAAAGATACCGGATATTATTAAAATCAAAACAATACATCCCTGCTATAGGCTTGTCTTTGTATACGGCAACATATAAATCTATATAATCCCGAAAGAGGTGAAACCTCTTGTAGAACATTTTTTTATCCATAATCCTTGTTTTAATCTTCTTCCTGTTCTCTATCAGTATGGAATAATATGCATCCAGAAGATTCCAGTCATTTTTTATTATAGAGACTCCTTCCTTTTTTGCTTTTCTTATTGCCTTCCTTACCATCCTATCAAATGATTTCCATACAACATCATAATTCGTTGCGTTCAATATAAAAATATTGGGTGATTTATCAACGGTATATCTAGGCCTGTATCCTATAGATTCGCAATACCTAATTAATTCAGTATTATCTTTATATGGATTCACTAGAATGTGAGCATATACTACCTTCTCCTTAAGGCATATCTCATCCATTCTTTTCATTAACGCAGTTACAACCTCCGTGCCTTTGCTCAGCGGACCGCCATAAGCTCCTCCAAGAGGCATCGAATGTATGCTGTCATTCAAAAACATAGGGATCCTTACAAATGGGAATACACCCTTTATCTTGTCTTTCTCATCATTTGCTATCAAATAAAAAGTCTTAAATCCTTGCTCCTCATATACAAAACGCCACTTGTAGCACTGATAAAAACTTCCATTATTGTCCTTTGTAAATTCATCCCAGCTCTCACTATCCTTATTAGTCGCCTCTCTAATGCTGATTTTATTTTTTATCATAGTTTCCATTCCGCTCTTGCAAGTCTATCCATTTCGCTAAGATTTGTCCATTTAATGTGATCTAGTTTCGTAAGCATTTTGATATTTGCCCAAAATTCTCTATTAAATTCCAAAAGCTCTCCCTCGTGAGAAGGAAAAACGAGAAATAATTCCTTATCCGGTCTAAAATTCATCACATTCCTCAAATTCAGGTAAGTTGCTCTTGGATGTTCAATAGGATAAAACACGCTTTGAATCTCTATTATTTTTTTCGATGGAGAAAGAATAAATGGCTCTCCTCTTTGAGAAATCTTATCATCTTCAACGAATTTTTTCCCAAACGTATTTGTATGATTTCTGCGTATAGAACAATCAACTTTTATGCCAAAATCTTCTAATTGTTTTATGATATCATCTGTAAGAAACCACCATCCTGCAACATACGTAATCGGATATATATTTTGCTCTTTAAGCCAATTAAATTCTGCATGCATCTGTTCTTTAATGAGACTTGAATCATAGTTTAAGTGGCTTATGGGTAATATCTCTTTATTTTTATTCTTTAACAATTCTGAATATAGCTCACTAGATTCATTTTTATGTGTTATTCGTCTAAAAAAGTGCCCATGATAGCCGATTTCAGCAAATCCGGATACATCTCTTACCCTCTTTTCATACTCCCCGATAGTGATATTGAATTCCTTCAATTGGCACTGTGTCTGCGGACAATATGGAGTTGTAATGCATAAAGTCACCTTTGCATGTGTATGATTAAGAAATTTCTTGCAGAAATCCATAAGTTTACCAAATATCTTCTTATTTGCTATTGACTCGGCATGAAAAACAAAATTTATGTTTATCGGCTTCTTCCTGCGAATCTCAGGGGAATAAGAAAACGTCCAAAGCAATGCATTCAACACATACAAAATATTCTTCTTTATTCTATGTCTAGTTTTCACTGGTTCCACCTGCTGTCTTATTTTTTTTTACCCCAATAAAGAGTAAATACGGACTAAATAATCTATTCTCCATTCCCTTATCTTTAAATATAAGACGAAAAGCCACGTTCAATATTAACTGCAATTTCTTGCAAAAATTTAGCACAAACCGCATCGGAGAATTTCTCTCAGTTCTGAACTGTCCAAAATTAAATATGCCATAGTAGTCACAAAATAAAGTTAATAAAGAATTCTTATCAAAAAGTTTTGCGAATTTTTCTTTTTGCATTATATCCATATTGTGCATTGATATGCCTTTCCTGTGAAAAATCCATGTTAGAATATAGTTAATACCCCTTATGTTCGGAATACTTACAATAATATAGCCTCCTTTAGTCAATAAATTAATATGTTTTTCAACAATATCTCCAACACCCGTGAAGTGTTCGATAAAACCTCGTGAGATAACAATATCAAAATATTCCTTGTACTGCCTGTGAAACTCATCCGAGAGAAAGTCCGCCTGAATCACATTGTCTGGATTAATATTGTCTAGACTGAATATGTTTCTATTTAGCTCAACTCCACTCTCTGAATATTCAACTCCATAAGGAACAAAGCCAAAAGCGTGCTTTAATCTTACTAAGTAATTCCCTGGAGCACTACCTACTTCCAATATCTTTGCTCCCTTTGTTTTCGGCATGTACTTTTTGTAGATGACGTCCCACAAAAGATAATCCGCATAATTACGCTTATATTCAAGTATCTTTCTGCCAAGAAGCTTTTTTAGTAAAATCTTTAACTTTTCCCTTGAGCATTGTTGGCGTTCCAGTGGTTTTGATCTATACATCGAATTCCAGTATGTTTTCTCAGTGATTTTCTTCATAATTATTACTTATTTCCCAATACCTTTATTATCCTTTCTGCTCTCATATCCCAGCTATATTGCTTAACATCTTCATACGCTTTTTGCGATAACTTGTTTGCAAGTTCTTGATTATCAAGCAGTTCTTTGATCCCCTGCGCTAGATCTTTTGAGTCCCCCGGCTTAACCAGTACAGCATTTTTATGATCTGTGAGTATTTCTCTTATTGTCGGAAGATTAGATGCAACTATTGGTAATCCTGCTGACATATATTCAAACATCTTCAAAGGAGAAGTAAAATATCTGCTCATTACATTGTCGGTCAGTGGAATAACTCCAACATCCGTACTCATTAAATATTTTTCAATATATCTATGAGGAACAAATCCTTTAAATTGCACTCTATCCTTCACCCCAATCTCTTCTGCAAGCTTTTTTAATCTGTATATATCCTTTTCGTAAGAAAGCCCACCAACAATTGTCAGCATAGCATCTGGTATTTCCTTTAACGCCTTTATTAGAATGCCAACTCCCTTCCATGGATATAATTGTCCAACATAAATTATATTTCTGCCGCCTGATTTTCCAGAAAAAAAAGTCTCAGAAATCAATGCTCCGTCTGGTATTGTGCTAATCCTTCTGGAAATGCCAAGATATTTCTGTATAGCATTCTTTAAACTATCAGAAATTACTATTAGCTCATCCACATTCTTGAAAACATTTCTTTCTCTTCTTGCAATTTTCTCCAGTTCCTTATCATCTGCGGAGATTCCGTCAAATAGTAATTTTTCTCTTTCTTTTTGTTCCATGGATTGTATCGTGTGCGTCTCATATAACAATTTACATCTTAATAAATCTTTTGCCATTAACAGATATCTTGTCATACCAATCTCACGCAAGTATATTTTTTTAACATTCTTGAATACTGAAAGAAAAAATATGCTTAAAAAACACAACACGTAGAATGAGTAATTCCAAATAATATGTACACGGATATTTAAAACAGGCAACCTGATTATATGCAAATTAGTATGAGGTTTTAACCCATAGAAATCCAGACACTCTTCAGTGGTTCTATTATCCATTTTTCTTACTAACAGATACACTTTTACGCCTTTACTTGCCAGAGCATGGCATGTATTCACTATCTGAATAGCATTTGCTCTTTCCATTGGGAATCTGATATTTGCCGGATAGATCAGGCATCCCTTGGATGTAATTTTAAATTTTTTAATAAGCCACACAAGAAAAGCAGATACGAGTTTCAGATCCTTTTTGATTTCCACAAACTTCCCGTATTTTTTAAATCTGTTAAGCATTCTTATAAAAGTAAACCGTTGTTTTCTTGAGACTTCAAAATTGAGTTCTCGCAATTCTTTAAACCCCATCTGAGGCTGGATTAATGTAGGCAGCCTGGGATCTCTTCCTATGGTGGGATTCTGATATTCGTAGAAAGATTCTGACCATGAAAAATTATCTGATAAATAACCGTTTTGTATAGCAAAACGTTCTACTTCCGTTCCTGGATGAATACTTGTGCCGCCAGAAATTGCAATAAGATCTATTAATCCTTCATACTTTTTAATAAGTTCAACTGTCTTCATGGCATCTTGATAAGTCTCTTCAGGCAATCCAAACATAAAAAATGCCTTGGTATATATTCCAAACTCTTTCGACCATTTAACAACGCTGTCAAGTTGTGAAAGGTTTATTTTTTTATTTATTTTGTCCAATACCTTTTGGCTTCCGGATTCTACGCCAAAAGCAATATGTATACAGCCAGATTTTCTCATATTCTTTAACAACTCTCTATCCACTATGTCCAATCTAATCCCACAGTACCATGAAATATTCAATCTTCTACGATTAAATTCTTCTATTAATCCATTTATATGCTTTCTATTCAAATTCAGAGTATCATCAAAAAACCATATTGCCTTTATTCCATATTCTCTTTTTAGATATTCTATTTCATCAGCTACATTTTCCGGCGTTCTGCATCTGTATTTAGTTCCCCACATAACTCCTGCTGAGCAAAAGACGCATTTCATGGGGCATCCTCTTGAGCTTATAACCGTAATTGCTGGAATGCCAAACAAATTGTTACCATACTTCTTCATGTCAACGAGATGCCTTGCAGGCCAAGGCAGAGTATCTATATTCCCAATTAACGGACGGTTATCATTATGAAATATCTCCCCTTCTTTCCTGTACGAAATACCAGCTACATTTTCAAAACCAGTTTTTGTCTCTATTGCACGAACAAGTTCCAAAAACGTTACCTCGCCCTCTCCTCTAACTATAACATCTATAGAAGAAATATTTTTTAGTGTATCTTCTGCTGTAAAAGTTGCATGTGGCCCTCCATAAACCACTGTTGATTTCGGGAGAGCTTTCTTTGCAGTGTTTGCAGTTTCAAAACTATCAAACCTGTTCCATGTGGTGCCTGTAATTCCTACAATCTCCGGTTTTAAATCTATCAATTTCTTCTGTAATGCCTCCACTGAAAGATTATCTAATTGACCATCAATAATCTTTACAATATAGCCATTTTTTTCTAAAACCCCTGCAATCATGGCTAATCCCAGTGGGCACATTAAAAAAGGTTTACCTAACTTAAACTTTATCTCTGGTGGGTTGATAAGGACTATATCCATAAATCTAAACCTCCATAAAAATTGTTTTCCTAAGCATTGATAATTCAATTGAGATTATTACAACATACACCATCACATAAGTAATTGCCATACCTATGAGTCCCAGCCATGGAACCAGCAGAAACGATGCAAGAACAAGTGTAAGGGCACCACTCATATTGCCAATCGTAGATATATATGGCTTTCCTACAGATAAAATTGTAGACCTCATCCAGCAGAATACATTGGATAATATAACGACAAATATCATTACTCGTATTGCAGGCATTGAATTAAGATATACTGGCTTCCATATCCTAAAAATATATGGTCCCGCAATAACCATAACAGCAGCCCCTGCGCAAGATATAAGAATCATTATTCCGCTTATTCTTTTCAGTATCTTTTTATATAGTAAAATATTTTTCTCTGCCCACAAAGAGGTTAGAGTCGGATAGATAACTGTCCCGATGGGCCCTGTTACAAATCCGAGTGTATTGACGTACGCAAGAGCTATTTTGTAATAGGCAACTATTTCCGGTGACTTAAAAAATCCTAACAGGACTACATCCATTTGCCTGATAACAGATTTAAAAGTAACAGAAACTGTTGTGTGAAAGGTAAATGGAAGAATTTTTCTCATCTCTGGAAGAATATTTGATGCCCTGATTCCCTTGAATTGTGTCCTTATAAGCTTCAAGACGACAACGGATAAACAAACTGCAGGAATAAAAGCCGCAAGAACATATCCAAACATTATATATTCCAAACCAAGATAGGCAAGTCCTACAGGAAAAATAAACCTTGCAAACGCGCTTGATGCGTTAAATATGCTCATCATCTTGAATTTTTTAAATGTTTGAATTATTGCGAGAGAGGTACCGTTAACTGTTGAGAGAAGAGGAGCTAAAGCGTATATCTTTATTAGTTTTGAGGATACATGTCCGTGAAATACCTTTTGAGCTATAACGTCTCCGAGCAGCATAACAACACAAAAGCATAATATTCCCAAAAACGCGTCTACAAAGTATCCTATTTTAATGATGCTTAGCGCTTTATTTTTCTGATTTTTCAAAAGATAATCTGTTGCAAACTTGATGACTGCCTCTCCAATTCTAATATCAATAAGTTCACTTATTACAAGAACTACAGCCATCGCCTCAAACAACTGCCCGTATTCATTAGGAGATAATATCTTACCAAGAATAAGAATTATCAATAATCTGAAGACCTTTGTTGCAATGTCGCCTCCAAACATAAAACCGGTATGCTTAATCAATGTTCTTTTAAGCTGGTTTTGCCCTATGAATTTCAAAATGAATTTCTTCAAGTATTCCATATCTCTGCATTATAGCAGAAAAGAATTAAATTTCCATAATTTGACAGCCAAATTAAGCAATGTTATATTGACAAATATCCATTCAGGTATTTATGAATCTTATGAAAGTCTACAAAATTGAACTTTTAATCTTTATTGTGCTTGTTATATCCTATGGCTACTTTTTCAGAAGACTTGACTGGAATAGTGGAACGAGGCTGGATCTGGTCTGGTCAATAGTTGACCAGCACTCACTTAGCATTGATGCATATCACGAAAACACAGGAGATAAGGCTTTCTATAGAGGGCATTTTTACACAGATAAAACTCCAGGAATTTCATTTCTTGGAGTGCCATTTTATTTTGTAGCATCAAAGATTTCTAAGTGTTTTAATTCACTTTCAGCTTTAACTGATTATATATTTAAAATCTATATTCCAACTTTCTTTGTAGTTATAATCCCATCAGCAATAATGGGGGTAATCTTTTACAGAATAATTAATATGTTTCTCAGCGATATTAGATTGTCTATCTTAGGGACTATGAGTTATAGTCTCGGAACCATTGTCTTTTTTTACTCAAACATGTTTTACGCGCATCATGTTGCAAGCTTTCTTTTTTTTATAGCATTTTATATTTTATTTAAGAGTACAAATATAAAAGACGTTGATAAATCTAAAATTTTCTTGAGCGGCTCTTTATTGGGGCTAGCTATTTTATGCGAATATCCAATGGTTCTTTTTGCTGTATTTGTTTTTGCTTATTTATTTGCGGTTACTAAATCAATTAAAAAGCTTGCCTATCTAGCTCTTCCTGTGTGTTTAGCCATTATAATACTGGCTATATATCACTACGGCTGTTTTGACAATCCTCTAAAAACAGGTTACAACTATGAACATCTCAGCTATTTTGCAAAACATCATGCTCAGGGAATTAGCGGCATCAAGCTTCCTAAACTGAATAGAATCATTAAGTTAACGTTTGGTCTAAAAAGAGGGATATTTATAATGCATCCTTTTCTATTGTTTGCTTTTCCTGGGGCTTATTTTGGATTAAAAAGCAAAAAGAGGCGAGAATTCCTATTTTTTATTATTATTTCAGCTGCTGTGATATTATTCTATTCTTCATTTAAATTCTTTGCGGAGCGCTTTTTAATAACAGCTATTCCTTTTCTGTGTATTCTGGCGATATACGGAGTTGCAAAACTAAAATCAAAAATACTAACATCAATTTTTACTGTTTTAGCAGCGATATCGACTATTGCAATGCTTTTTGTAACAGGAACACATGTCTTTGCAAAACAGTTAGATAGTATGTTTTATACGAATATATTTCACTATTTATTGCATCCTTGTATATACTTTGAAACAAATTTGTTTTCAATACTGTTTGAGAAGGCAGGGATGTTTGAATTTATACCTGTTTTAGCCATCTGGGCTATATGTATAATAGTTTTTTGTAAAATCGATAGACAAACAAAAAAGCAAATAATGTAGTTATGTTGTTATTTTATCTTCTAAAAAAGCTCAGGAATAAACTTCGCACTATCAATAACAATAGGAAATTAAAGGTTATACATTCATGGGGAACAGGAAGAACCTTTAAATTACCTGAAGAGATTTGTCTTGAACTTACAAGAAGATGTAATCTCAGATGCTTAATGTGTTATCAGCAACACAATCAGATTCGTGCTGAAGACGAACTATCCTTAGAAGAAATAAAAAATATATTTGATAAGTTAAAAATAAGAGCTATAAACCTTGTTGGAGGGGAAATTTTTATTCGCAAGGATATTCTCGATATTCTGAATTATTTTGCTAAGAAAGGGATAGTAATCCAAAACTTAACAACAAATGCTACTTTGATAAATGAAGAAAATGCTTTGCATTTAGCTCGTCTTATTAAAGCCAAAGTAATCCGTAACATTTCTTTATCCTTTGATGGGAAAGAGGAGACACACGATATAATACGAAGGGCTAAGGATGCATTTAAACGCGCATTTAATGGAGCTGAAAGGCTTCTAACCTCATTAAATGCTCTTGGCATAAATACAGATAAGTGCGTGCACATTAATTCCGTAATCTCAAGAACTAATGTAAGGTCTTTTGATGAGTGCCTTGATGTTGCAAAAGAACTTGGCATAAAGAACGTTGTATTTAATCATCTTATCTACAATACTGCTGAGGATTTGGATAGATCCGCAGAGATGACCGGGAATCCACAATTAGGACTATTTGATACCTGTTCAGAAGAACAAAGTATTCAGTTAGGGGAAATTCCTGTGTTGTTAAGTACATGGCAAAAAGCTCTGAGAAAGGCTAGCAAGCTTGGAATAAATACCCAAATTCCTATTTAGACCAGCAAATACAGGGCTCTAAAGAAAATTCGGGATTAATTTCCACCCAATCTACTTACTTCTGCCAAGAATTATCTTTTAAGTCCCTATAATTCACTCAAAGAACGTTT
>Ga0222699_1000123_pt1 | contig 39241 bp, 37 predicted proteins | sample AntAcemetage1452_FD_179824 | JGI IMG/M metagenome (GOLD analysis project Ga0222699, IMG submission 179824) | Saline water microbial communities from Ace Lake, Antarctica - #1452 | ecosystem: Environmental > Aquatic > Non-marine Saline and Alkaline > Saline | place: Antarctica: Ace Lake...
AAACGAAGAATTAATCCGGAAACGCCTCGGTGCAAGGCTCGTTATCAAGAAGATAGCGGATGTTGATATTGAAACCCCGAGGCAAGTGCCGGTCGAAAGGGAGAAACTCACGACGGACGTGAATGAGATCCTGACTGACCCGGATATCTCCATAATTGTGGAGTTGGTGGGAGGATACACCCACGCGAAGACATTTGTGCTGGAAGCAATACGCAACGGGAAACATGTGGTTACCGCGAACAAGGCTCTCCTCGCCAATTATGGGAATGAAATATTCAGCGCCGCCAATGACAAAAAAGTCAATATAGGCTTTGAGGCAAGCGTAGGGGGGACAATTCCCATTATAAAGACATTGAAGGAAAGTCTTGCCGGCAATAATATTGAATCCATTTTTGGAATCATGAATGGAACATGCAATTACATATTGACGAGAATGACGAGAGATGGCAAGGACTTTGCCTTGGCACTGAAAGACGCGCAGGATCTCGGGTTTGCCGAAGCAAATCCGAGATATGATATCGAGGCCGTCGATACAGCGCATAAGCTCGCGATAACCCTGTCTCTGTCTTACGGCAAGCGCGTGGTACTGGATGATATCTACAGAAAGGGAATATCAGAAGTAAGTCAGCAGGATATAGAATTTGCCAGAGAACTGGGATATACGATTAAACTTCTCGCCATCGCGATCAGAAGGGGCGATATCATAGAGGCACGGATACATCCGACTATGATACCTTTTGACCACATACTGGCCAGCGTCAACGGAAATTTCAACGCTTTTCATCTGATCGGTGATGCCTCTGGTTCTGTGTTTCTATATGGCCAGGGAGCCGGTATGATGCCGACAGCAAGTGCGGTAGTGGGAGACATGGTAGATATTTCGAGGGATATCATGGCGGGGATATGGAGAAGGGTTCCGCTTCGTTCCTATAAAAAAGACCAGATCAAGGACATCAACCTGCTCGGAATGGATGATGTCGAGACAAATTATTATTTCAGATTTTCAGCTGTTGACCGTCCGGGGGTGCTCTCCACGATATCGGGGATTCTGGGATCTCACAACATAAGCATATCCTCCGTTATCCAGAAGGAAAGAAAACTTGACAGAGACGCGGTGCCGGTTGTCGTCACAACGTACAAGGCAAGGGAAAAAGATGTTCAAATGGCGCTGGAAGAGATAGACAAGCTTGATGTTGTGTTCGGAAAAACAACATTAATCAGGATCGAGGATGACGAGCTGAGATGAAATATATTGTTTTACTGGGCGATGGAATGGCGGATTATCCCCTGCCTGAACTGGGAGGGAAGACCCCCCTTGAATTCGCAGACACGCCCAATATGGACAGAATGGCGGCGGGAGGTACTGTAGGGCTGATCGATACTATCCCCGCCGGATTTACACCCGGAAGTGATGTTGCGAATCTGTCCGTGCTGGGATATGATCCGAAACAGTACCATACCGGGCGAGCACCCCTCGAAGCGGCGAGTATGGGTGTGGATCTGGCCCCTGATGATGTGGCTTTTCGCTGTAATCTTGTAACCTTCGGTTCAGTGGGAAGCGAAACCGTGATGGAAGATTTCACCTCCGGCCATATAACATCGGAGGAAGCATCTCTGATTATAGCCAGTCTTAATGAGAAACTTGCTTCGCTGGTTATCAATTTTCATCCCGGTGTTGGATACAGACACCTGATGGTCTATAAGGGCGGTCCTGTCTCACTAAAAACAACTCCCCCTCACGATATTGTTGGAAAGCCAATTGCGGGCTGGCTCCCAAAGGGGAAGGGTTCAGAGAAAATCAACAGTCTCATGGAGCGTTCAGGCGATATATTAAAAGATCATCCTGTAAACCTCGCGCGTGCGTCGAAGGGCAAGAAAACCGCCGACTCAATCTGGTTGTGGGGAGAGGGCAGGGCACCAATGCTGGAACCGATGACCGCGAGATATCAGATAAAGGGTGGGATGATATCAGCTGTCGATCTACTGAAGGGGATTGGAGTCTATGCGGGCCTTGAAACCCTTCACGTTAAGGGCGCCACCGGCTATACAGACACAAACTACAGGGGAAAGGCAAAAAAGGCCCTCGAGTATCTTATTGATGGTGATTTTGTATTTCTCCATGTAGAAGCCCCGGATGAAATGGGACATGAGGGAGATATGAAGGGGAAGATAAAGGCCATAGAGGATTTTGACAAAGAGGTGGTGGGAACGATATTATCCGGGATAGACCCATTGGGAGATTTCAGGATTATTGTACTTAGCGACCATCCGACACCGATAAGCCTGAAGACACATGTATCGGACCCGAGTCCCTTCGCGGTGTTGTCCTCTATCGACGGGGAGAACATTACAAACGGCGTTTCTTATAGTGAAATAGCAGCTAAAAATGCAGGCATTATGGTTTCTCCCGGCCACCTGTTAATGAATTACTTTATGGGAGACTGGGGGAAATTTGTTGAAGAAAAAAGGTGAGTTCAGAATAAGAGTGATCTACGCCGATACAGATGCTATGGGCATAGTATATCATGCCAACTACATAAAATGGTTCGAGGTAGGTCGGGCGGAGCTGATGCGTGAAATCGGCATCATTTACTCCGAACTTGAGGCATTGGGATATAAGCTGCCGGTAACAAAAATAGGGTGTCACTATTTTTTGCCTGCAAAATATGATGATGTGCTGGTGATTGAAACAGAGATAACCGGTCTTAAACAGGCCAGCATAAGGTTTGATTATGTCATAAGCGATGAAAAGAAAGAAAAGGTTCTTGCTGAAGGATTTACGCTTCATCCCTTTATAAACAAAGATGGAAAGGTAGTAAGGATACCTCACTATATAGCGGATAAGATAAAGGATTCTGTTCATTATAAATCAACAAAATCATGAATGAAGCAACAAAAGGAGATCTTTAATGGCAGCTAATTTAACAAAGAAGGAATTGGAACAACCGGATGAATTCCATACTATCGGATGGGAGGCTATGCAGTACATATCCGAGCACAGGAATAAATTTTACATAGCCGGGGTAGTAGCACTTGCTATCATTATCCTGTTCATGGGATGGTATTTTTACCGCTTGAATTATGAGAACAAGGCCGAGCGCATGTATTCGTCGACGTATTATTCGTATTCTCTGCCGGGCAACTCCAGCGATATGAAGGACGCGTATCTGAAAGCTACCCTGATGTACGAAAATCTCGTAAAGGAATATCCCAATAGCCGTGCGGCCACGCGTTCTTTTTATAATATGGGGAATGTCTATTTTAATATCGGCGAAACGGAGAAATCGATAGAGGCCTATAAAACATTCCTGAAAAGATCCAGGAAAAATAATATCCTGATCGCTCTTACCTACTACGGGCTGGGTTATTGCTACGAAAAGAATAAAGATTATGATAATGCCCTGAAATCATTCGAAGATTCTAACAACGGCATAAAAGGAACGCAATTTGAATCTATAAATTACGCCAACATCGCAAGGATATACGAAAAGATGGGCAAGCAGAAAGAGGCCCTGGAGTTTTATCGTAAGGCTGTTGAAAAGACGAACGATCCGCTTATGCAAATGATGGTGAAGAGCAGAATAGCGGCTCTCAGTTAATCACTGTTCACAGTTCTCGGTTCACAGTTTACAGTTTACAGTTTTTTCAATGAACTATGCAACGATTGGCGAGACCCAATGATTAAAGCATTTTGGATATTGATTTCAACTCTCTGTTTTTCCAACCGAGAACCGGTAATTGTAAACTGTGAACTGTTACTTAATTAGAAAGGTTACACAATAACATGAAGAAATTGATGTCAGGAAATGAGGCAATAGCGAGGGGGGCGTACGAGCATGGCATTACCTTTGGTTCTGCATATCCCGGAACCCCGAGCACCGAAATAATGGAGGTATTTTCCAAATATGATGGTGTTTACGCCGAGTGGTCCCCGAATGAAAAGGTAGCCCTCGAGGTGGGAATAGGAGCGGCGCTGGGAGGCGCAAGGGCCCTCGTGGTAATGAAACATGTGGGCGTTAACGTGGCCGCCGATCCTCTTTTTACCGTGAGTTACACCGGTATCGAGGGAGGACTGGTTATTGTCAGCGCAGACGATCCCTTCATGCACAGTTCCCAGAACGAGCAGGACAACAGAAACTATGCAAAGGCTGCCAGAATCCCTATGCTGGAGCCTTCAGACAGCAGCGAGGCAAAGGAATTTATAAAGATCGCATTCAGAATGAGTGAAGAATTTGACACGCCAGTCTTTCTGAGGACCACCACGAGGGTTTCACACTCCAAATCCGTTGTTGAGCTGGAAGACCCGAAACCCTGTGAGGAAAAAAGGGGCACCAGGTATGATCCGTCAAAATATGTGATGGTTCCTGTCAAGGCAAGACAGCGAAGGATAGTCGTGGAAAAGAGGATGGAGAAACTTTCTGAATTTGCGGAGACCTTTTCCGAAAACAGGATGGAGATCAATGATACAAAGATAGGGATCATAACGGCCGGGATGCCTTACAATTACGCCAAAGACGCGTTTCCCGGATATTCCTATCTCAAGCTTGGCATGGTTCATCCCCTTCCTCGCGACCTGATCAGGGAGTTTGCCACGAAAGTGGAGAAACTATACGTTGCTGAAGAACTTGACCCATTTATTGAAGAACAGGTAAGGGCAATGGGTATAGATGTTGTCGGCAAGGAAGTATTTCCCTATACAGGCGAATTTGATCCCGGTACAGTGAAAAAAGCCATCACAGGCAATGAATCGGCGGGCGGCAATCTGCCGGATCTCCCGCTACCGCCGAGACCCCCGAATCTCTGCCCCGGCTGCCCGCACAGAGGACTGTTCTACATTCTGGGAAAGCTGAAGGTGTTTGTAACAGGCGATATAGGGTGTTACACCCTCGCCTTTATGAAACCGCTTGAAGGTATGGGTTCTACGATCTGTATGGGGGCCAGTATAGGCATGGCGCACGGTATGGATAAGGCCCTGGAGGAGAATGGAAAGGTTGTGGGGGTGATTGGTGATTCAACCTTTATCCACTCGGGGATCACGCCCCTGTTGAACATGGTATACAACAGGAGCAACGCGGTTGTCATCATATGCGACAACAGGACAACCGCCATGACCGGGATGCAGGAGAATCCAGCAACAGGATTTACACTGCAGGGCAATGCAACAAAGGTGCTCGATTTTGTCAAGCTTGCAGAGGCGCTTGGCCTGGATAATGTCAGGGTGGTTGATCCCTTTGATATGAAAAACACTAGAAAGGTAATAAAAGAGGAATTGTCCAGAGAAGGACCCTCTCTGATTATATCGAGGGCGCCGTGCGCTCTGCTTGCCGTGAAACAAAAGCTGCCTGGCAGGACACCTTTGAGGATTGATCCGGACAAGTGTACCGGCTGCAAAGCGTGCCTTGGACTGGGATGTCCTCCGATCTCATGGAAAAGATTTGAGGATATGGATGTAAAGATAGAGAAGAAGACAAAAAAACAGGAAGGAATAGCTTTTATAGATTCCGCTATATGTAATGGGTGCACCCTGTGTCAGCAATTGTGCAGCGCGGGAGCCATAGAGGAGGTCGTAGAAAATGAGTGAATCTGTGAGAAGCGTATTGCTGGTTGGCGTTGGCGGGCAGGGAACAATAATGGCGAGCGACATACTCTCCGCCGTCATGATTAGCGCGGGTTTTGATGCAAAAAAGAGTGAAGTGCATGGAATGGCCCAGAGGGGAGGGTGCGTAAGCAGTCATGTAAGATTCGGCCGGAAGGTCTATTCTCCCCTTGCCGGAAAGGGAGACGTTGATGTCCTGGTTTCTTTTGAGAAACTGGAGACCCTGAGATACCTTGAATACCTGAAACCCGATGGGAAGGTAATCATAAACAATGAAGAGATATACCCTCCATCGGTAAATCTTGGAGATATAGCATATCCCGGTGATGTCATAGATTTCGTAAAGAAACACTTTAAGGATGTAAAGGTTGTGGATGCAACTGCCATGGCCCTCCGGTCGGGAGACAAAAGGATGGCCAACACAGTTATCCTTGGGGTGCTGTCTTCCTATCTCGATATAGAAGTTGACATATGGGAAGATGTCCTGAAAAAGAGATTTCCACCGAAGATACTGGGGGAAAATATAAATGCCTTCAGGTTGGGAAGGGGAGTATAGGCGAAAATGCGAAGGATTGTCGACGGATCGTTCCTTCTCTTTCTGGTGGTTTTTCTTATGTTTCCCTGCCATGCCAGAGGGGACAGCCTGCGCGACTGTGAAAAGCAGTTCGAATTCGCTGAGAGCCTTTTTGAACAGGCCGATTTCTACAGGGCTATAGGTGAATATAAGCGGTTGATATTTCTTTGTCCGGGTGCGGTGGCGCTCTGTGAGAAGGCGTATTATAAAACAGGCGTCAGTTATTTCAGGGCAAAGAAATGGCAGAGTGCTATAGAGGCGTTTGACGCGTTCCTCGGTAATTTCCCTGACAACCGGATGGCCGGAGAGGCAATGTATCTCAAAGGTATGAGTGAGAAAAACCTCTCGCTGTATGATGAAGCGCTTGTTACCTTCGGAGACATCATTAAAATCGAGGCCGGTGAGTACAGGGCAAGAGCAATCTACCAGAGCGCCCTTGTTCTTGTGGATATGGAAAAGTGGGAGAGGGCAGGGGAGATGTTTTCGCTGGTCCCGGGGGAAAGCATGCTGTACGACTCTGCGGGTGTTTTTTCCGCAGGCCTTGAGAATATCGGCAGTATTCCCCATAAATCCCCAGCTGTGGCCGGAACACTGGCTGCAATTGTGCCCGGCGCAGGTCATCTCTATACAGAAAGACGAAGAGATGCCCTTGTCGCATTTCTCCTGAATGCTGCGTTTATCTGGAGCGCAGTGGAACTGTTCGACGATGAAAAGTATGTCACAGGTGGCATTGTCACCTTTTTCGAGCTGGGATGGTACAGCGGTAATATATACAGCGCGGTCAGCAGCGCGCACAAGTTCAACAGGAGAACCAAAAAAGACTTTCTGCAGGGGCTCAGAGACAGGGTCAGCCTTTCATACCTGCATGACCACGATAAGGCGTGCAATTATCTTATGTTGAGTATGAGATTCTGATTATAATATGCTGAAATGTATACTAAATATTGCCGTAGTCCTTGTGTGGCTCATTATGGGAGCATCTATCGGACTCGGTGCCGGCGATTCTTTTGAGCCGTGGGGATTCGATAGCCGACCGGTGTCGATGATGCCTTCACATGCCGTGACAGATTCCAGTGTGCATCAAAAAGACATGTCACTACCATCCCGGGTAGTTATGGGTGGACTTAATTTCTTTTCAGAATATATATCAAGGGTGGATGGAGACAGGTGTCCCATGTATCCCACCTGTGCTTCGTACAGCCGTCAGGTGATAAGAAAACACGGTGTTTTTATTGGTATAGCCATGACAGCAGACAGGCTTATTCATGAAGGAAATGAGATGGATTACGCCCCCCTTATAAAAGCAGGAGAGAGTGTAAGGTATTATGACCCGGTAAGCTGGAACGATTACTGGTGGTACACCGCTGAAAGTCTTGACAAATAACGCATAGTTAATAGATTAGAGGCACTATGGCAGAAGATTATTACAAAACACTTGGAATAGATAAAAACGCACCCGGCGATGTTATAAAAAAGGCCTACAGAAAGCTTGCCCTCAAATATCATCCCGATAAAAATCCCGGCAGCAAACCGGCCGAGGAGAAATTCAAGCAGATAAGCGAGGCGTACGCTGTTCTTAGTAGTCCTGAAAAGCGCAAACAATACGACAGCTTCGGTTCACAAGAGGCATTCAGCCGCAATTTTTCCCAGGAAGACATATTCAGGGGGTTCGATCTAAACGATATACTGAAGGGATTTGGAGGATCCCGGGGACAGAGACAGTCATCATACAGAAACGATGACCCGTTCTCTCAACTTTTTGGAAATCAGCAGCATCGACCGGTTCCCAGAAAAGGAAGGGGCCTCGAATACAATCTTTCCATAACCCTTGAGGATGCATATTCCGGTGGGGAAAAACGAATATCCTTCAAAAAAGATGATGGGGGATTGAGTGAAATAACCATGAAAATACCGAAGGGTATCGATACCGGCAGAAAGCTCAGGCTTATAGGGAAGGGTCTTCCCGGTTCTAACGGTGGGCCGCAAGGAGATCTGTTTATAAAGATTACCATTGTTCCTCATCCGTTGCTTACAAGGGATGGAGATGACTTATATATAATGAAAAAGATTACCTTTTCTCAGGCATCACTGGGGACATCAATAGATATTCAGCTTCCTGACGGTGAAACCAGGAGAATCAAGGTACCAGCGGGAACGCAGGCAAATACCAGGATCAGGATGAAGGGCTTAGGGTTTCATAAGTTTAAGAAAACTGTCATAGGAGATGCCTATGTGCGATTTACCATTGAAGTACCTAAAAAGCTTACCAAAAAGCAGTCACAACTGATACAATCTCTCGCTGAAGAAGGTCTATAGTCTTTACCAGAATTTGTTATTTTGGGTGCCCTTGATGAAATGCCCTGTTTGTACAACGTCCGATAAGATATGTTATGTAAACTTTCTTTAAGATTCGCTTCTGGAGACCTGACTTCAAATATGATATGAGAAGAAAACTGAGTATCGGAATTCGCTCCCCTCTCTTTTCCATGCAACTTTATTTGTACTCGTAAACTCTTACCGATAGCTGGGGTTTTCTATGAAGCATCCGGATCACGACTATACAATACGGATCGAAGGCGAAAGAAAACGAGATGTGACATTGCATCTCTCCGGTTATTTTGTGACAGAAAATATAGATCGCCCGATGGCCGAGATCCAATCCATTCTTGATGATTACATCCCTTTGCAACTTACAATTGACCTTTCCGGCATTGATACTATGGACAGTGCTGGTGCCATGGCTCTCGCCAAGACCGAAGATGACGCTACTGCAAGATCGATTCCCTTCAAATTTGTTAATATGACCCCCAGAATGAAGAACACGATGGATCTTCTCAATCGTGAGGTATTCGTGGACGATTACACGGATCGGGATACCGGGATCCTCGAGAGAATGGCAAGTGTATTTCTGGATATCTATCACGATTCTATCAGGATAATGATCTTTGTCGGAGAACTCCTGAGTGCCACGGTTTACTCTATTCTTCATCCCTTTTCCGTAAGGTGGGCTGATTCTCTTCTCTATATAAAGCGGGTCGGTGTAGACGGACTTCCTATCCTCGGCCTCATAAGCTTTCTTATAGGTCTTATTATAGCCTTCATGTCTTCCCTGCAGCTAAAACAATTCGGCGCAAACATATATGTTGCCTCTTTTCTGGCGATCGCGGTGGTCAGAGAACTTGGACCCATTATGACCGCGATACTTGTCGCTGGACGTTCCGGATCTGCTTTCGCGGCGGAGATAGGAACCATGAAGGTAAACGAGGAGATCGATGCCCTTGTTGTTATGGGATTTGATCCTGTAAGGTTTATAGCGGTGCCGAAAATGCTTGCGGCTATGGTGGCAGTGCCACTCCTGACATTATACGCCGACTTGTTCGGTATTCTCGGAGGACTTGTCGTAGGGGTAATGGGACTGGACTTGACACCTTATACCTATATACACCAGACAATCAGAACCATAGCTGTCTTTGATATAATCTCTGGTATTGTAAAAGCGGTGGTATTTGCGGTACTTATCAGCGGGATCAGTTGCCAGAGGGGGTTTGAAACTGGTGAAGGTGCGGAAGCTGTTGGAATATCAGCCACTTCTGCTGTGGTCTCGTCAATATTCCTGATCATAGTGGCGGATTCCATTTTTGCTATTGTTATACATTACATCAGATGAGGATAAACCTGAAATGAGGCTTGTTATCACTGTAGAAAACCTTGCGGCTCGTTACGGCGAGAATATCGTCTTTGAAGGCGTGAGTTTCGATGTTTTCGAGGGGGAGATTTTTGCCATAGTGGGAGGAAACGGGTGCGGAAAGACAACCATCTTCAAATGCATGACAGGTCTTTTGAAACCATCAGGCGGCAGAGTCCTGGTAAGGGGAATCGACCCCGCCACAGAAGATGAAGATAAGCTCAAAACCCTCAGAAGAGAAACCGGTGTACTCTTTCAATCGGGAGCCCTGTTCGGTTCCATGACACTGTACGATAATATGGCCCTTGTCCTGAAGGAATATACAGCCCTCCCCTCTTCTGTTATTGATATGATAATCAGGACAAAGCTCGGTATGGTGAGACTTGCCGGTTGCGAAAATCTTCTGCCTTCCGAATTGTCCGGTGGAATGAAGAAGCGCGCAGGTATCGCGAGGGCGATGATTATGGACCCGGGGGTTCTTTTTCTCGATGAGCCTTCGGCCGGTCTCGACCCCATCACATCTGAAGAGTTTGATATATTAGTAAAGAATATAAACACCGGTATGGGCACAACCATGATAATCATAACCCATCAAATGGAGTCCATTTTTAATATAGCACACAGAGTAATTATGCTGGACAAAGACGCAAAGGGAATAATCGCAGAGGGTGATCCCCGTGAGCTGAGAAAATATTCAAAGGATCCGAGGGTTATGGCATTTTTTGGAGGTGGAATTCACCGGCATCTTGCCGAGCAGGAACAACCTGAAGCCAGTCAGGAGGTGTGAAGTGCGCAGGAAGACATCAAACTTTATTATAGGACTTTTTGTAACTGTAGGCATTCTGATAGGCGCCGGCGTTATTATATGGGTGAATGCATCGAAATATTTCAGTGGAGGCGCTACCTATGTTTCCTACTTCAATGAGTCCGTGCAGGGTCTCAAGATGAATTCCGCTGTCAGGTACAGGGGTGTTGATGTTGGTATAGTGGAAGATATCAGGGTTGCCCCTGATAACGAACTTGTTGAAGTGGTGATGAAAGTAGACCTTAAGGGAGACTTGGAACACGACATTGTGACTCAGTTAAAACCCGTCGGCATAACCGGTCTGGTTATAGTAGAAATGGATCGCAGAAAACCTTCAGATGCTCTTGTCGATATAGATTTTCCCACCGGATACCCTGTAATTCCCTCACGTCCTTCCGAAATAAAAGCGTTCTTTTCAGAAGTTGACAATGTTATTGAAAAGATAAAACTGGTTGATTTTGTGAGTATATCCGATCAGTTGAAATTCAGTGCCGGCGCGGCAGGAAATCTTCTGGCCGACGAAAGAATAGACAGAGTCATCAGCAGCCTTGAATCCACGGCCGGCAATCTTGACAGTATCTCCTCAAGACTTAAGGAGATGTGTGCGGAAGACAAAGTTTCAGGTCTCCTGAAGGAAGCAAGAATGACATTTGTCGAGGCCAGACAGGCCATAGCCGGAATAAGGAGTGATATGAATTCCATGAACCTTGCAGAAACCGCTGGAAAAGCCGATAATCTTATAGAAGATATGGGGAAACAGGCGCGGTTAACGGCGATGGAGATCCATGATACCAGCGAAAATCTCCGCCGCGCATCAGAGACACTGGAGAAACTTATGGAGAGGCTTAGTATGCGGCCATCAGACCTGATAAATGGCAAACCGCTGCCTCCGAGAAAGATAGAATAAAATTGTGAATTATTAATGGGGGATAAAAGATATGAAGCGACTTTTTGTGATCATAATTGCGGTTACCTTTATTTTTGTGTTGTCCGGGTGTATTGGCGCAGGAGAACCCACTCCCATGATAGAACAGTATGTCATTGAATATCCCCAACCTGTATATGACAACCTTTCCCGCGTGGATGAATCGATAAAGATAGCAAGATTTTCCATGTCCAGGCATCTGAACTGTTGTTCAATGCTTTACAAACCGGCCCCATTCAAACGTGAAGCATACAATTACCACCACTGGAGAGTTAATCCAGGCGATATGGTAACGGATTGTCTCCTGCGCGATCTGAGGGCTTCAGGTTTGTTTCGCGCGGTATTTTCCTGTCACAATTACGAGAATGCAAGGTTTCTGCTGGAGGGTTGCGTGGAGGAGTTTACCGGGTTGTATGAACAGGGTCCGGGAAAGGCGCTTCTTAAACTGAATATTACGCTTCTGGATATGGACGCTGAGAATGTGACGAACAGTGTGGTATTCCAGAAAAGCTATGAGATCTCCGAAGCTCTCGAAAGCCGGACGCCCAAAGGCCTGACCCAAGGCATGAGCAAAGCCATGTATTCCCTATCGGAACAGATAACAAGAGATATCCATGAATCTGTTGATTAGGGGCATTTTCATCTTCAACTTATCCCTTACCCCATCATATCCTTTAACAGGGGGAGCATAAGTTCCAGCGCGTGTTTTCCCTCTTGTATAGTTTCATCCGCCCTGTTGAATTCGAGAAGGCCTATATGGGCCAGCCGGGGGGATATTATAAGATCAGGAGGATCTCCCGCGAGTCTCTGGCGCGTTATTCTATCCTGCATTATGTTTGTGGATGTTGCCATCACTTCGAAGATTGAAGGCCCGCGATTCGCGTTAGCTGACCCGAACCCCGCCGGAATCAAAGATTTGCCCTTTTTTATTGTACTGTTCAGGTAAGATGTCAACTGTTCGCGTAGTTTTCCTGTTGTTTCTTTCTTCTCGGGAGGAGTTTTCCGTTGTGGGGTTTTCTTTATTCTGTGTTTCCCCATGAGACCGGAATTGAGGTTAACCGCTATGACGATATCTGCGCCCATTGCCCTGCACAACGATACGGGTACCGGATTTACCAGGCCGCCATCCACGAGCCATTGCCCACCCTGCTTAAAAGGCGAAAACACCCCCGGCATTGATATGCTTGCACGCACGGCATCCATCAGAGATCCCTTTTTGAGCCATATCTCGCGTCCCGACATCAGGTCTGTCGCAACCGCGGCGAAAGGTATGGGAAGGTCCTCTATATTTGGGTCAGTAAAATTCTTCTTAAAGAATTTTATGATCTTATCCCCCTCGATAAGGCCGGATCGGGGGAAAATAACGTCCATGAATCCGATGATATCCGGCCAGGAGAGCTCTCGCACCCATTCATCCAGCTGATCGAGTGCTCCGGCGGCCAGCGCTCCACCTACGATTGACCCTATCGATGTTCCGCACACAATGTCTATGGGAATCCCTTCCTCCCGCAGGCCCTGTATTACACCGATATGAGACCACCCGCGGGCCGAACCGCTCCCAAGTGCCAGACCGATCTTTCTTGTTTTTGTCATGTCAGAACCCCTTCCCTGCTTACACCAGTGTGCCAATATGTAGGTTGGGTTTAGGCACGAAACCCAACAGAAGTCTCACGCGATTGCAGATGATATAATGTAGGTTGGGTTGAGCTTGCGAAACCCAACAAAAACTTTTCTACTCGTGACCCACCGTTGAATCAAATGTTATTTCAGCACCCGCTCCCCATTTTGGGTCATACACTCTGTCACGCACATACCGGTGAAAACTGGAATATTCCCAATCCTTCGGATCTGTCACATATCCGTGTCTTACCGGATTATAGTGAATGTACTCGACATGTCGAATAAAATCCTGCTCATTACGAATCAGGTGTTCCCAAAAACGACGCTGCCAGACATTTTGTTCCTTCTTTTTTAATCTGGATGGAACCTTTTGTTGGGTTTCGCTTTGCTCAACCCAACCTACCGGTTTTTGACATTTTCTGCTGAAATAACTCTTGATCAAGCGCCATCGCATGGAAAAATCAGAATCACCCTGCGGCAGCGTCCAGATACAATGCAGATGATCGGGCATGACAACCATAGCATCAATTTCAAATGGGTGTCTCATGAGTGTCTTGCGAAAAACCTCTCTTAACAAGTCAAGGTTATCAGGAATGCACAGTATTTTTATCCTGTTATACGTGACGACGGTAAAGAAATATGTTGCACCCGATATTTTTGCCCTGCGGTATTGCATGTCTATTCTTGTACTGGCTTTTGTTGGGTTTCGCAAGCTCAACCCAACCTACGTGCCTTACGCAATTGCAGATGACACAATGTAGGCTGGGTTGAGGCACGAAACCCAACAGAAATCTTACACGATTGCAGATGACATAATGTAGGTTGGGTTGAGACACGAAACCCAACAGAAATCTTACACGATTGCAGATGACATAATGTAGGTTGGGTTGAGCTTGCGAAACCCAACAGAAGTCTTACGCCAGCTCAATATCTCCCGATATCCCCAGTTTATCACCTATAATGATCAAGGCGCCCATGACTCCTTTTATGCGCAGTCCGAAGTCGAGCGCGCCTTTTATGTCCCCTTCCCTCTTTACGCGATTGCAGATGGCAGTTGCCGCGGCATCGGCCAGTGTCACCGATTCTGACGTGACACATACCGCGTCCGCCCTGCCAAAACTCAACGAATGTCCGACTGTTCCTGAAGATGTACAGACACCGACAGGAACTCCCTCACATTTCAGCCTGATAGAAACCTTATAACTGAGAGGAGAATCTCCGGCGAAAATTCCAACAATGGCGTCCTTGCTCATAAGCTTCAGGAATATATCGCCCCCATTTTCTATTATGACATTGTCTGAGCATTTCATGAGATCCAGACCGACATTCCGTGCAATTGCTCCCGCGACAGAGGCCATGGGGCCGACACCACAGCGACGTGATGCCTCTGTCATTTCCCTTATTATGGCCGGAGCAAATTCGTCTGTCTCAAGCGGCCTTATGGAATTTATAAATGGGGGGTTTTGTCTGATGTACTCTTCTATGAATTCCCGGTGTCTGTGCACGGATTCCATTGCCGTGTCTCTGCAGTCACTGTCTGCGCTTATATAGAGATCCGTTTCCTTTATCTTTACTTCGAAGGATACAAGTCCTCTTTTCGAAATCCTGTTTCTATAGGTTCGCTCGCGATATTCCATCTACGTTCTATATACCTACATAAACCGTGTCGCGCCCGGGCCCAGGAGCTCGTCAGCCTCTTTTTTGATATCTTCCGAGATTTCAACCTTGGAGCTTTCACCAAGCGAGATAATCGTTTCAGCGCTATTCGATGACTGTAAATGTATATATCCTGGACTGTTGCCCCTTCGTCTGTCAAGCATTGCTTTAAGCGCTTCTACCGTCTCCCCATCCGATTTTTCGGTATCGATCATAAAATGCACGGACGAAAAAGGCGTCTTCATCGCCTCCTCAACAGTAGTGATTTCGGAGGCTACAATTTTGCTCCCTTCGTCACCTATATCAAGTCGCCCCTTTATATAAAGCGGTTCTTCACTGTTTATTATGAACATGGTATCTCTATACAGTTCCGCAAAGACAACAATGGTGATAAAACCCTTTAGATCCTCAATGGTCACATAGGCCATTGTATCTTTTCTCTTTGTTGTGGTCTCCTTTACATTGCTCATAACCCCGGCGACTGTTACGATGCTCCCGTCCTGTTTCCCGGATAATGTCAGGGAATCGCTGTCCACGATGGTTTTAAGACTGTCCGCGTATTTCAGGAGAGGATGCCCGGTTATATAAAAACCCAGCATCTCCTTCTCATAAGACAACAGAACATCATGGTCCCACTCCGGAACATCTGGAAGATTCGGTTGTGTTGTGTCCTCGATGCCGGATTGATCAAAGAGGCTGGTCTGGCCACTCATCCGGTCCCTGTTTTTCTTGTGGGCGGCGAGAGCAATATTTTCATAACCTTCCATCAAACGGCACCTGTTTTTCTCCAGGGAATCGAACGCGCCGCATTTGATCAGACTTTCTATGACTTTCTTATTGATCTTGTGCATATCCACTCTGTCACAAAAATCATGGAATGAAGTGAATTTCCCCTCTGATGTTCTTGCGAGTATTATGGAATCCACAGCGCCATTTCCGACGTTTTTCACGGCGGATAAGCCGAATCTGAGGTTATCCCCAACAACGCTGAAATCGGTGAAGGATTCATTTATGTCCGGGGGCAATACGTTGATTCCCATATCCCTGCAGCTACTGATGTACTTTATGATATTGTCCCTGTTGGTTTTCTCACTGGTGAGCAGCGCCGTCATGAATTCCACAGGATAATGGGCCTTCAGATAGGCGGTCTGGAAGGAAATCATCGTATAGGCGGTGCTATGGGATTTGTTGAATCCATAACCGGCGAAGGTTTCCATCTGTTTCCATATTTTTTTTGCCGTGGCTTCCGGAATCTTGTTTTTCTTTGCTCCAGCGACAAACTTGGGGCTTTCCTTTTCCATGGCGGAGACTTTCTTTTTACTCATGGCCCTGCGAAGGTTGTCCGCATCTGCCATGCTGTAACCGCCAATTGCGCCGGCAATCTGCATCACCTGTTCCTGATAAATTATAGTGCCGTAGGTTTCCTTCAGTACGTCTTCAAGGCGTGGATCTTCATAAACAATTTTCTGACTGCCCTGTTTTCTCGCTATAAAGTCGGGAATCATGGTCATCGGACCTGGCCGGTAGAGGGAGATCAGGGCGATAATATCCTCGATGCAGTCCGGTTTTATGCTGATGAGCAGGTCTTTCATGCCGGCACTTTCAAGCTGGAAGACACCATCCGTCTGTCCCTTTGTGAGCAGTTTATATGTGTCTTCATCATCGAGGGGAATGGATTCTATTGAAAAATCAGCTTCTCCCCTTCCCTCCCTGATAAATTTCAGAGCATCCCTGATTACGGTGAGGGTCCTGAGGCCCAGAAAATCAAACTTCGTCAGACCAACACTCTGCAGATCATTCATCGAGTACTGCGTCACGATATCGTCATTGTTTGGGCTCTTGTACAGGGGAACCCTTTCCACAAGCGGTATGTCGGAGATGACAACTCCTGCCGCGTGTGTGGAGGCGTGGCGGTTTAAGCCTTCGAGAGACTGCGACAGGCTAAGGAGCCTTTTGATTTTTTCATTCTTTTTTTGCTCGGCAGCAAGACGTGGCTCATCCTTTATCGCCTGCTTTAGTGTGATTCCCAAGGTGTTAGGTATCATTTTCGCGATTGTGTCGACCTCGCCGTAGGGCATATTGAGGGCCCTGCCGACATCCCTGACAACCGCCTTTGCCTGCATCTTGCCGAAGGTGATGATCTGGGAGACCTGGTCGCTTCCATATTTCTCAGTTACATATCTTATGATCTCGTCCCTTCCCTCCATGCAGAAGTCTGTGTCAATATCGGGCATGCTTCTTCTGCTGGGGTTCAGAAACCGCTCAAAGAAGAGACCGTACCGGATGGGGTCTATATTGGTAATACCCAGGGCGTAAGCCACAAGGCTCCCGGCGGCGGATCCCCGCCCCGGTCCCACCGGAATATTCTTTTTCTTTGCATAATTGATAAAATCCGCAACAATGAGAAAATATCCAGGGAATTCCATTGAGTTTATTATCGCAAGTTCCAGCTCCAGTCTTTTTTCATATATTTTTCTGGTATCTTCGGGGCTGTCACCCTCTTTCCCCACAATGGTGGGCATCAGGCGCTCCAGCCCCTCCCGGGCCAGTTGGGCAAGATATTCTTCCTGTGAAAGTCCCTTCTCAGTTTCGTAATTGGGAAGGAAGAACAGGTGTCCCAGATCCAGTGTCAGATTACACTTTTCGGCTATTTTAACTGTGTTTGCAATAGCTTCCGGACAATAGTCAAAATTCTTCTTCATCTCATCGGGGGATTTCAGATAGAATTCATCCGTTTTGAAGCGCATCCTCTTTTCGTTTTCCATAGTTGTTCCGGTCTGTATGCACAGGAGGACCTCATGCGCCTCCGCATCTCCACGATTCAGGTAGTGGCAATCATTGGTTGCAACCATTGGAATGGAAAGCTTCGTGCCCATTTCGATAAGCTGTTTATTGACTTGTTTCTGCTCATCGAGTCCATTTTCCATGATCTCAAGGTAGAAATTACCTTCTCCGAACATCTCGCGATATTCTACAGCTGCTTTTTCAGCGGCATCAATGTTTCCGTTAAGCAGAAGGTGGGGTATCTCACCGTTGAGGCACGCGCTCGTGCAAATGAGTCCCTCACTGTGAAGGGCTAACAGCTCCTTATCTACCCGTGGCTTGTAGTAGAATCCTTCAAGATATCCGGCAGATGTAAGCTTCATCAGGTTCTTGTATCCTCGTGTATTTTTAGCGAGGACAACAAGGTGACGAGTTCCCCCACTCCTGTCGAACCGGCTACCGGAAGCAAGGTAAAGTTCGCATCCTATAATGGGTTTTATGCCTGCCTTGTAGGCTTTCTGGTAGAAGTCTATAGCCCCGAACATATTGCCATGATCGGTCATGGCAATGGAGGACATTTTGTACTCCTTCGCCTTTGAAAAGAGGTTATCGAGACGTATCGCGCCGTCGAGAAGGCTGTACTGAGTGTGCACGTGGAGATGAACAAAATCGGAGTATTTCATTATGTAAACCTTTTAATCCAGCCAGTAGTTGGGGGCTTCTTTTGTTATGATCACGTCATGGACGTGACTCTCGCGCAGACCCGCAGGCGTTATTCTTATAAATTTCGCCTTTTTTCTCAGTTCATCTATTGTTTTGCACCCAACGTAGCCCATTCCCGCCTTTATCCCTCCTACAAGCTGTTCAACGCTCGCGGACAGGGTACCACGAAATGGAACTCGTCCCACTATACCCTCGGGCACAAGCTTCATACTGGTTTCAATGTCATCGTCTTCCAGATAGTAACGATCTTTACTTCCCGCCTTCATAGCCTCGAGAGAGCCCATTCCCCTGTATACCTTGTAACTTCTTCCCTGATATAGAACGGTTTCTCCGGGGCTTTCTTCCGTGCCCGCGAATAGACCGCCTATCATAACTGTATGCGCTCCGGCACCAAGGGCCTTGACCACATCGCCTGAAAATTTCACACCGCCATCGGCTATCAGTGGTATGCCATACTTCTCAGAGGCCTTGAAACAATTCATTATCGCTGTTATCTGTGGCACGCCGACGCCAGCCACAATTCTTGTCGTGCAGATGGACCCGGGACCAACTCCTATCTTTACCGCGTCTACCCCCGCCTTTATAAGTGCTTCCGCCCCTTCGTATGTCGCCACATTCCCCGCTATCAATTCACAATCCGGAAAGTTGGACTTTGTGTCTCTGACCGCGTCAATAACACCCGAGGAGTGTCCATGCGAGGTATCTATAACTATGACGTCAGCCCTCGCTTTAAGCAAAGCGTCTATTCTTTCCTCCCTGTCGAGGATTCCCACGGCCGCTCCGACCCTCAACCTGCCGAGAGAGTCTTTACAGGCATAGGGATATTTTTTTATCTTCTCTATATCTTTTATGGTAATGAGTCCCATCAGATTGTATTTATCATCAACAACAAGGAGTTTTTCTATCCTGTGCGCATGCAGTATTTTTTTTGAATCCTCCAGTGTGATATCCGAGGAAACTGTTATCAGGTTCTCTTTGGTCATAACGGCAGAGACAGTTTGATCGAGGTTTGTCTCGAATCGGAGATCGCGATTTGTAAGGATTCCAACAAGTTTGCGTCCTTTTATCACCGGAACACCCGATATCCTGTACTTTTTCATCAGCAGGAAAGCGTCTCTGACCTTCTGCTCCGGTCCTATCGTTATAGGATCGACAACCATTCCGCTCTCGGATTTCTTTACCTTGTCGACTTCGAGCACCTGGTGTTCTATGCTCATGTTTCTGTGAATGATCCCCATGCCTCCTTCCTGTGCAATGGCTATGGCCACTCCCGATTCTGTCACTGTATCCATGGCCGCACTGATAATCGGAATATTCAGGGATATGTTGTTGGTGAGCATCGCCGAGGTATCAACCTCATTCGGCAGAATACTGGACTTTGCCGGCACAAGGAGCAGGTCATCAAATGTAAGGCCATCCGTTATCTTATCTTTTTCTAACATTGTGTACCTCCGGGTCTATATGTTTCTATGTAGTAATTTCGCCCATTAAGGGGCACAAAATAGGCGTCTTTATCTTCGTCATATTTGATAAATTCCGCAATCTGATAGTAACCCGACCGCGAAAATCTGGTTTCGAAATTTCCCTCCTTGATGTTGCAGTAGAGTACGTTGTCCATGCCCACATGGAGAGTTGACAGATCCAGCTTTTCCAGGGTGAGATCACTGAGAAGAATCTCTATGGATTCACCCCTGCGATTTTCCCGGTTGTGTTTGCTAACCGTTTTCACAACAAAGGGGGTGTCTTCCACCTCTATCAGGCATTTGTCCCCTTTGAATTCTATCAGGTATCTTCCCAGCTCGTCCCTTTTCAGGTTTTCAAAAAAGAGTTTGAGGATATCTTTTCTGAACATCCTCGCCCCCCTGTAATACCAGACACCCTCCTTATCTATCCTGATGGGCAGGGAAGGTATTCCGTTCTCCGGCTCCATGTCCATAACTGCCTATCCCTTTGTACTGTCCAGAATTATTGTTACCGGGCCGTCGTTCACGAAACGGACTTTCATCATGGCCCGAAACTGCCCGGTGGCCACCTTTCTGATATATCCGCGCATTTTCTTTACAAAATATTCGTAAAGCTCGTCGGCCTGTTCGGGTCCGGCAGCGCCGATAAACGACGGGCGTCTTCCCTTCCGGCAGTCGGCAAGGAGTGTAAACTGCGATACTACAAGCATCTCGCCCGATATATCCAGCAGGGAGAGGTTCATCTTTCCGTTAGAATCTTCAAATATCCGGAGATTAGCTATCTTATCCGAGAGATAATCGGCGTCCTTCTCTCCATCTCCCTTCGCGACACCGAGAAGCACTACAAGACCCTTCTCTATCTCGCCGACTGTATGATCATCAACGGTAACTCCGGCGGAGACAACCCTCTGGACAACGGCTATCATGGCTGACTTTGCTCCCAATTATGGACAAGTTTGCAAAAAGTTTCGCCGTTGATCGTCTCAGGCCTTTTTACGCCATCACGATCTTTTTGCCTGCATCTTCGATACCTTTTGTCGCGTTTCTCGTATCGATTACAAGGTGAGAATGCCTGACAATATCAACAAAGTCGTAATCTGAATGGTCTGTAACTATGATAACCGCGTCTGTCCCCGCAAGTGTTTCCGGCGTGAGCGGGGTTGACTCCATTTGAAAGTCATACTTTCTTGTCGGTCTGAGGCGCGGTATCCAGGGATCGTTATAGATTACTTCAGCACCCTTTTCCAGAAGCATTTTCATTATGGCGTAACCGGGTGATTCCCTGTCATCGTCAACATCCCTTTTGTATGCCACACCCAGCACAAGGATACGACTCCCATTCATGCTTTTTCTGTTCCTGTTCAAGGCCTCCACTGTCTTTTCTATTACGTAATAGGGCATAGAGATGTTGATTTCTCCGGCAAGGTGAATGAAACGTGTGGAGAAGTCGTATTCACGGGCCTTCCATGAAAGATAGAATGGATCTATCGGTATGCAGTGCCCTCCAAGGCCGGGACCCGGGTAGAAGGGTGTATAACCGAAGGGCTTGGTGGCCGCGGCATCGATAACCTCAAAGAGGTCTATATTCATCTTGTGGGCAAGTACCTTCAATTCGTTTACCAGCGCTATATTTACCGACCGGAAGGTGTTTTCCAGTAGCTTGGTAAGCTCCGCTACTTTTGTCGATGATACAGGCACCACGTGCGTAATACAGCTGTACAGGGCCTGTGCCACTTCCAGACAGGATGGGGTGATTCCCCCCACCACCTTCGGAGTGTTTGAGGCGCTGAAATTCTCGTTTCCGGGATCTTCCCTCTCCGGAGAATATGCGAGAAAGAAATCGCTGCCCACCGTCATACCCTCTTTTTCCAGACGCGGAAGGACCATTTCCTCGGTCGTGCCAGGGTATGTCGTGCTTTCAAGCACAATGAGCTGTCCCGCCCGGAAATGCCGGGCTATGGTCTCCGTGGTTTCCACAAGATAGGTCAGGTCGGGTTCCATCTTGTCAGTCAGAGGGGTCGGCACACAGATGAGTATGCAGTCCACATCTTTCAGGCGATCGAAATCACTGGTTACATCAAAGCTCCCCGCTTCGATCATCTCCGTTACGGGATCTATGGAGACATGTTTTATGTAAGATTCTCCTTTAAGAAGCTTCTCTATCTTTACGGAATCCAGGTCGAAACCAACAACACTAAACCCGCTCTTGCCAAAATGGATCGCAAGTGGCAGGCCGACATATCCAAGTCCTATAACCCCCACCTTCGCGGTCCGATCCTCTATCATCACGATCAGTTTTGTTTTTCTGTCCACCGTTTTCCACCTTACCCCATCCCGTTCAATTTCCTGAGAGCGAGCATAAGGGCCTGCGTCCCAAGCCTGCCGTGCCCCTGTCCCTTAACGGCAATATACAGTTGTCTGACGAGAGACAACCCCGGCAGGGAGAGATCACATGCCGCTGCCTCTTCCAGGGCTATTCCCATATCCTTGATGAAGTGTTCTACAAAAAAACCGGGGTTGTAGTCGCCGCGTACAATTTTGGGGCCCAGATTGTTTATTAGCCAGGAACTGGCAGCCCCCTTCCCTATTACGTCTATTACCGATTGTTCATCGAGCCCCAGCCGTGAGGCATAGAGGAGCGATTCACATACTCCGATCATCGTACCCGCAACAAGGATCTGGTTACACACTTTTGTGTGCTGCCCTGCACCGGGCCCACCCATATGAGCTATCTCTTTTCCCATCAGCTGTAGAAGGGGCAATACCCTTTCGAAGGCATCTCTGTCTCCCCCCACCATGATGGCGAGAGTGGCCGCCTTTGCACCTGAGTCACCGCCGGAAACCGGGGCATCAAGACTGACAATTCCATGTTCTGAGGCCTTTTCGGCTATTCGCAGCGCCAGTTGAGGGCTGCTCGTCGTCATGTCCACAATCGTATGGCAGCTGCCCCTGGCAGACACTATTCCCTCTTCGCCAAGATATACCTCTTCCACGTCCCGCGGATGACCGATTATCGTAAATACTACTTCCGAGTTGCGCGCGACCTCAGCCGGAGAGGCACACCATTGCCCTCCCCTCTTTATAAGCCCTTCCGCCTTCTCTTGTGTCCTGTTGTACAGATAGAGATCATGCCCCCCGTCCTGAACGTGCCCCGCCATTGAAAACCCCATGACGCCTGTGCCTATCCATCCGATTTTCATAGTCTTATCTCTCCCTCAAACAGTAAAATACTTTCCCAGCTAATTTTCCACTGATGTATCAGATGAGAGGAAAAACATCAATATATTTTAAGATCCTCTTGATTTTGGGAAGAGCTTCATATACTCAAATCATCATGCGAAGAAAGATTCTCCTGATAAATCCCTGGATACATGATTTCACGGCTTATGACCTCTGGGCCAAACCGATGGGCCTCCTTTACCTCGCCTCTACACTGAGAAAAAATGGATATGATATAAACCTGATTGATTGTCTGGATCCTTTTCACCCCGATCTGGAAAGGGAAACCGGAACAAAGGCTCCAAAGAGGCTTCCATCGGGACGGGGCAGTTTTTTCAAAGAAAGCATTCCGAAACCGGAGGCATTAAAAGATTTCCCGAGAAGATACGGCCGGTATGGCATAACTCCCCGCATGTTCGAAAACGAGCTGCTGCGCGCGAAGAAACCGGACGCAATATTTGTAACATCCATGATGACCTACTGGTATCCGGGTGTCTTCGAGACCATAGATATTCTCCGGCGCGTTATTCCCAAAGTACCGATTGTTTTGGGAGGAAACTATGCCACTCTTTGCAAAGATCACGCGGCAAGACACTCCGGCGCCGACATTATAGTAAAAGGAGAAGGAGAAAAGGCCCTTCCAGGAATCTTAAAGGACCTCTTTAGCGATGACCTGCAATTCCTTCCGGACAAAGACGATCTCGACTCATATCCCTATCCCGCTTTCGAGCTTCTCTCTCACATGGAACACGTTCCCGTCATGACATCGAGGGGGTGTCCCTTCAGATGTTCCTACTGCGCCTCACATCGCCTCAACGATGGATTCAGAACCAGAGACCCCATAAGGGTTGTTGATGAAATAGAGTTCTGGAACAGAAAGCTCGGTATTGTGAACTTCCCTTTTTACGATGATGCCCTCCTCGTTGACCGGGAAAGGCATGTGATACCCATGCTGGAAGAAGTATTGAAAAGAGGCCTGGATTGTGTCTTCCACTGCCCTAACGGTCTTCACCTGAGAGAGATAGATGCGCCTCTGAGCAAATTGATGTTCAGGGCGGGATTCAGAACAATACGTTTCGGCTTTGAGACCGCAAGTACGCGCCGGCAAAACGACACCGGAGGAAAAATAACCAATGAGGAAACAAAGGCCGCGGTCGCTTATCTACTAGAGGCCGGCTACAATGGGAACGACATAGGAATGTACATCCTGTGCGGACTGCCGGATCAGAGCGCCTCCGAAGTGCGAGACAGTATAAACTTTATCAGATCGTGCGGGGCCAAACCTGTCATCGCGGAATTCTCACCCATACCGGGCACGCCAATATGGGAAAAGGCGGTTAAAGCATCCCCTTATGATATAGAAGAAGAGCCGCTCTACCACAACAACACCCTCCTGCCCTGCCGCGGAAAGGACTTTACCTATGAGATGTACAGGGAATTAATAAATATGGCGAGAAAACCTCTATAACTCTCAGAACAACGGTAGCTCGTATACCACAAATTCCTGGTCACCCAGCTTACCGCGAAGCGCTTCCATCGCGGTGACCAACTCGTCCTTCATGGGGTTTTCGGCCGCCACGACGACTTTGGGATCTCCCCTTTATTCGGTCACAGTTATACTCCTTAATCAACTCCCCGCCTACAGAGCACGGCATACTTCAGGGCAAAGCAATGGCATTATACATGCTAAATGCTTTAAATGATAAGCTCATTTCCGCTGCATTTTCAAGGATAATGAGTGGACTTATTTATAAATTTGTGTATGAATACAGCATATTTGTCAGATGAGTTTTTATCTGGTGGGAAAATCAGGTAATACTTATATTAAATGTTAGTTTTAAAAAGGAGTATGCAATGTATTACCATGGCCTTATTATTCTTTCTGGATTAAAATACCTTAGTTTCACAAATGAAACGGAAGAATATATTGTTAAAAATGTAGTTGTTCCTTTTATAAACGGTCAAGTAATTGAGTCAAATACTACTCTAGGTGAAAAAAGGGCAACTCTAATCAATATGAAGTCCTCAGTCGCTCTATCAATCTACAAGACTGAAAAAAAGATTGAAGAATCGAAGTTTATAACAAAATCAGCAAGTGACGATATCGTAGATGAATTTAAGGAATTTGATTGCACTATCGAATTCGTTGAGAGAGTTAGGGAGCTTCAAGCAGCTCCGGCAATGCGCTCGCTATTACAAATTGCCTTTCAACCTCCAGAGCAACAAGTCTTTGTGATCATGAAGGTTGGTGATAAAAAGCTTGACTCAGCTTATGAAGGAGTAATTAAGCCCCTATGTAAAGAGTTTGGGGTGGGTGTTGTAAGGGTGGACGAAATACAGGACTCAGGAAGAATAAATGAGCAGATCCTTGAAAATATAGCAAAATGCCGTCTTGTCATTTCCGATTTATCTGGCGAGCGCCCCAACTGCTATTATGAAACAGGTTTTGCTCATGCGCTAGGTAAAGACATCGTTCTGACCATTCATAAAGAGTCGAATATACATTTTGATCTTGCGGTTAATCGTTTTATACAGTGGGAAACTGAAAATGAGCTAAGGTTGGCATTAAAAGCAAGATTTACCTCTATCTTGGGAGGAGATCAAAACTAACCAAAAAATCAACGCGACCAGCGGAAAAACTCGCCGGACCGTTATTTTCACCGTTATGAGTATTCAAACTATGATCTACGCGATAGGAGATAGAACAGCGCTTGATGCACTTTATGAAAAGTGTAAGACGGATTTGCTTTGCAGTAAAAATGTGATTCCTTTTAAATACCCTACCAATTTGAGTGGCGTTGCTATGGACAATATAAAATGGGAAGCAGAAAAAAATAATATAAAAGAACTCAACAAATCTCTTCTATCTGGCCTGAGAAATCATGTAACAAACTACGCCATTTACACAAAAAAAGACAAAGATAATTGGCGTCTGAGATATATTGGTCAAACGAAGATCGAGTTAGCAAGATCAAGACTTACAAATCACCTTATTTCAAAAGATGCAAATACCGGAGCTAAGCTGAAACTTGTTCGCGAATCCGTTAATGATGGTCTTAAGCTTGGTCTTAAGTTGGCACATGTTGAACCAACGGCTCTCCGTCATTACATTGAAGAAAATATTCTTAAGGAAGTAACGGATGGACGTTTGGATTGGAATGAGAAACTAAAAAAATCATAACAAGACAATACAGCCGATCACTACGCTCCGGCTGATTTTTTCGTTATGCGCAAAAGGAACAGTCATGGAATTTGTAGCTATTGATGTGGAAACTGCAAATGCTGATATGGCTTCAATATGCCAAATTGGCCTTGCCAAATTCAAAGATGGCCAGTTGGTAGAGGAATGGTCATCGCTTATCGATCCAGAAGACTACTTTGATTTCATCAATATTGATATTCACGGGATCACCGAAGAAGATGTTGTGAATGCACCAACATTCTCTGAAGTTGTAGGTAAATTGTCCAATCATTTGTCTGGCACGGTTTGCGTCAGTCATACACATTTTGATCGAGTGTCAATCGGGCGAGCATTGGGGAAATATTCGCTGAGTCCAATTGATACAATATGGCTTGATTCAGCTAGAGTGGCTCGCCGCACATGGGAAGAATGTGCGTGGCGAGGATATGGCTTATCTAATTTATGTAATATTATTGGGTATAAATTTAAGCATCATGATGCTTTGGAAGACGCAAAAGCCGCCGGTCAGGTATTAATTGCTGCTATTGAAAAAACAGGCTTAGATGTTGATTCTTGGTTAAAACGGGTACGTCAGCCAATCGATCCAGCAAATTCATCTACTGGGTCAGCTATTAACAGGGATGGAAATCCAGAGGGGGAATTGTACGGCGAAGTATTGGTATTCACCGGTGCTTTGGAAATCGCCCGTAGGGAAGCTGCGGATCTTGCTGCAAGCATTGGTTGTACTGTAGCGTCAGGAGTAACAAAAAAGACCACACTGTTAGTTGTTGGTGATCAGGATATAACAAAATTAGCTGGTAAAGCAAAAAGCTCTAAGCATTTGAAGACAGAACAGCTAATAGCAAAAGGGCAGGAAATACGCATCATCAAAGAAAGTGATTTCAAAGAATTAGTTAACCAGGCACATGAAATCGCATAACCAGGCAAATCCAGCCGACGCGGAAAAGCGGCGCCGCTGATTTGCGACGTTAGGTATCAATAAAGCGAGGCAATTATGCAAAAAAATATTTTCCTCCTCAATTCGGAGAGTCCAAATTTAACTGCATTCTTTGTGGTGTATTCGCTCAACAAACATGGGAAACGCTAAAATATCAAAATAATCATTTATCAGATTTTAAATATTCACAATGTTCACACTGTAGTAGATTATGCTTTTGGCACGACGGTAAAATGATCGTTCCTTCTGAGGCACCTGTAACACCACCACACACTGACATGCCTAAAGAATGTCAGTCAGAATACAATGAGGCCCGTGATATTGTTGCACGGTCTCCAAGGGCTGCTTCAGCATTGTTAAGGTTACTGATTCAAAAACTGATGCCAATTTTGGGAGAGAAAGGAAAGAACATAAATGACGACATATCGAATCTTGTTTCTAAAGGTTTGCCTGTCCAGGTCCAACAAGCATTAGATTATTGCAGGGTAATTGGAAATAATGCAGTCCATCCCGGTGAGATCAATTTAAATGACACACCGGATATAGCTGTAAATCTGTTCGGCATGATAAATTTCATTATCGATGATCGAATAACTCGCCCCAAAGAGATACAAAAACTTTATGATCAGCTACCTGATGGTGCAAGAAAAGCTATAGAGAAACGAGATGGTAAGAATAAAAATGGTACCAATACCTAACCAACGCCTTCAGTCGGATTGCTTACAGCGCTGTTGCGCTTCCGGCACCCGCTGAGGCGTAAAGTTATGAGTAGCAACCTATGGATAAGAATCTTAGAAAGCAACTGACACCACTTTACGAACAGATAGGTGCTATTGTTCAAAGCTCTCAGCAAATGGAGATGGGCATAGCCTATAGCCTGACTCTGCTTAAACGAATTGGATCGAAAGAATTTGACGATGAGGCATTCGAAAACTCAATGGATGTTTTTTCAAAGAAAACTCTAGGTAGACTTATTCGAGAGTTAAAAAAGCATATTGATTTAGATAATTCGGCTGAGAAGGCTTTGAAACTTGCGCTTGATGAGAGAAACTTTGTTATTCATAGATTTTTTAATGATAATATTGAGCAATTTGTTACTCCTGAAGGTCGCAAGTCATGCTTGAATCGAATAAGGCAGGCCAGACATAACATTCACCCTGGATTCATGGTGCTTGATGGTGCTGTCCAAAGCCTAATGAGGGTTAGCGGTCTGAATCCTGCTCAAATAGTAAAAGAGGTAGAATCTGGTATTGAAATATAAACCTCATAACAAGCGGTTTCACTGAGGACCGCTCGTACCTCGCGGCCTGTGAACCGCGACGTTGTGCATAGAAAGAATATCGTGAGAGGATCAATGAGAAACCCCAATTTTTTATTTTCAAAATATAACTGGTCTGCTGTGCAAGATAATCAAAAGAAACAACTCACAAATGAAATCTCCCAAATGGATGGCAACAGGTTACTCAACACTTCGATTGATGATCTTTGTGATTATTTTGAGGAGAAATATCGTGTTAATGTACCCTCTATTATTGAAACTAATATCGTAGCAGACCAAAAGGAAACGCAGATAGACGTAAGCGGTGACAGATTAAGGATGATCCGGGACAGAAGCCGTCCTTTTTATATGCCAGGAACCGAGGTGGAAATTACGGTGCCATTTGAGGGAGATGCCGAAGCGTTTAGTATCCAACCTACCTCTTTTACCTTAAGCCCACCAATTGCTGATGTGAAGGATGACCGATTAGTTATTAGAGTGGAGGGTACAGAGCTCAAGGCAGAACAAGTTCGATCAGAAATTGATCGAACTCTTTCTGAAATAAAAAAATATCTTGAAACGTTACGTAATAACGCAAAAGGCCTAAATGATCAGCTTCGAAATATAGCGCGTAGTGCTATTGAAAAACGGAGAGAAAAACTGTTATCGGATCAAAGTCTCGTTTCCTCACTAGGTTTTCCACTAAAAGATAGACAAGATTCGACTAAAACATATATCACGCCAGAAGTGCGTCGGAAAATTAAACCAACAATACCTCCTGCGAGCACAAAGCCCTACAAACCTGAGCCTGTTTTATCCAATGATGACTATGAGCACATTATTGGGGTGATACAAAATATGGCAGAGGTGATGGAAAGAAGCCCTTCAGCATTTGAGACAATAGATGAAGAATCATTAAGATCCCATTTTTTGGTGCAATTAAATGGACATTATGAAGGCCAAGCAACTGGAGAAACGTTCAATTATGAGGGAAAAACGGATATTCTCATTAGGGTAGATGGGAAAAATATTTTTATTGGAGAGTGCAAATATTGGGGAGGAGCCAAAAAGTTATCAGATACTATCGATCAGCTTTTAAGATATAGCAGTTGGCGCGATACAAAAGTAGCCGTAATTATTTTTAATAGAAATAAAAATTTTTCAGATGTACTTGATACAATACTACAAACTGTTGAGGTCCACCCCAACTTTAAACGCTTTATAGGAAAAATCTCAGAAACGAACTTCAGGTATATTTTTTCAAATCGAGATGATAACAATCGTGAAATGCTTCTGTCTGTAATGGCATTTAATGTACCCCAAAAACAAGCTTAAAAAGCACAACCATTTTTTGCACAGGACGCCAAACAGCGGGCGCCTGTGAAAATCCGTTATGCAATCAGGAGGAATGAAAAATGATCCAATGGTTCAATGATTTGACGGAGAGCGCAGACACAGGTAGAAAATCTGCTGTTCGTGCTCTTCAGGCTTGGCAGTACCTTATTGGAAAGGCCGCGAATCGCCAGATTGTTCAGTATGAAGAATTACGTATACTGATGGATTATCCAACCAGCAATCCTCTTGCGTTTGTGCTTGGCTGTATCATGTTTTACTGCCAAGCAAATAACTTACCTCCTTTAACCCTCTTAGTTGTGAATAGAACCGGTGTTCCCGGAGATGGTTTTACAGCAGAGGTCTTAGATAATTATCACCAAAGACGTGAAGACGTATTCAATTTTGAATGGTTTAAATTAGTTCCACCAAGTATTGACGAGTTACAAGAAGCCAGGGGAAATGCATAACCCTTCGCTAGAGCCGAACGCAGCCCTGCGGGCTGCTCCGGCTTAGCTTGTCGTTAAAGGGCAAATGGGGGAAATTCGGGGGCCGTAACACTTAATTCCTCAAAATAATTTTGTGGGCTCATGTTTATGGGTCTCTAATAACATTAGATATCTCGCCTAACCAACCACTTCACCTGACCGCCTACAGCGGCAGTTGAGCTTAGCGTTAGATGAGTGCAAATGTCTAAAATAATGATATAGGTAATTCGAGGGACACCATACTTAATTACTTGTATTGTATTAAGTATGGTGTCCCCGGAACTCGCAACAAATTTTCAGAGTATATGGTTTTTATTGTTTTACGTGGGAGAACAGTTCCTGATCTAAAGCAAAAGAACGACAGGATATTCGAATGTTTAATTGGTTTACCAACCGTCGCCGAAATAAGATCATTCAGGCTCCCTTCCCTTCCGTATGGGAAGACATAATTCGCCGTAACGTTGCCCACTACTGCATGCTGGAAGATGCCGAGCGTGCCCACCTGCGTGCCTTGATCCAGGTGTTTATCGCCGAAAAACATTGGGAAGGCGCCGGGGGACTGGAACTAACCGACGAGATACGCGTCACGATTTCCGCTCAGGCGTGTCTGCTCCTTCTGGGCTTGCCCCACGATTATTACCGTAATGTCGAATCCATCATCGTCTATCCCTCTACCGTTGTTCCGCCTCAACGCAGGCTGGGTTTCTTTGAAAATACATTCGCACCGGTGGAACTGGAGCATCCCATTATCGGGCAGGCGTTCCAGCAGGGGCCGATAATTATTATCTGGGATGCGGCCCTGCTCGGTGGCCGCCAACCTGAGTCCGGTCACAACGTTATTTACCACGAATTCGCCCACAAACTGGACATGCTCGATGGCGCGGCCGATGGGACACCTCCACTACGCGACCGGGACGAATATCGTGACTGGGTCCAGACATGTTCGCGTGAATACCTGCGTCTCAAACACGACACCGAAAAGGGGAAGAAATCGTTCCTCAATTCCTACGGCGCGACAAACGAAGCGGAATTTTTCGCCGTCGCCACCCAGCAGTTCTTCGATCAGCCGCGGTTAATGCTTGAGCGTGCACCGGACCTTTATCGTGTTTTACAGGAATACTACCGTCAGGACCCCTTCGAACGTGTGTCGCGGAATACCTGTACAGAGGAAAGTGTAAATCAAGACTGAACGAACGAGTGATAGTGCAAACGCCCCAAGCTTGAGGCATACCGCGAAATGCTGGCACACATCAAAGATGTCCCGGAATCCAAGAACCGCGCGGGATCTACCTGACCGCCCTGCTAAGGTGGGGACATTAAGGGGACATAACACATAATTCAAAAGGCTAGATTAAGTGTTATGTCCCCGGAATTCACGAAAGCACGGCTGGATGAAGATGGCAGTGTTACGGAATCCTTTGCCGTCGTAGGAGTACCAACACTGGCATTAATCAACAAAAAGAGCGAAATAATCTGCAGGCAATACCGTTCAATCGACATTATGCAGGAGAAAATGTTTTAAGGGGTTAATTAATAATGAACAATTCGAAAGAAACGGAAAGAAAATCATCTGCAATAACATTGTCGGATATGGAAATGTTTATATTTCCGGAGCTTATCTACAGCCTGGTGCTTGCCAATATTATGTCGCCTCGCATTTGGCGCTGGCGAGAATCTTCATGGTTTTCCAGCATGGAAAGTCTAAGTCCCTACAGACGAATCCTACGAGTCAAGCAGTACATTATGGACAACTACGCCTTTAATCTCGATCTCGACACATGGGGACTTACCACGAAGGAAGAGGAACTGAACCGATTCAAGGGTTTCATCAGCGAAGACACACTGAGACAATCTAACGCTCTCTTCGGGTATGAAGGGGATAAATACTACTTCGATATAGATATACGCACCCATTTTGGCCTCGACAAATATGAGGGAAATGTCATTCCCTACTGGAAGACCGAGACAGTCGAATCGATGGACGCCTTTCGACACAAGCCCTCTTATAATACCGGTGCTGGCGAATGCGTGTCATTAGCTGCATTATATACGGCGGCTTTATTTATAATCGCTCAGATACCCTTGCAAGACATTTATTTGATGGCCACACCTCTCCATTCGCAAAATTTCATAGATATTGATGACGGCATCTTGACAAATAATCGCAGGCTAGTTACAAAGAGCATGTGGTTTAACGGAACAGCGCTATCTGCTCAGGCCAGACGCGCCCTGGAAAACGAACGGGTTACCATAGTGGCTCACGAGACTGGGTGTATCCACACTATGTACAACGAGGCTACCATAGACAAAGATGCCTACAGACACTTTTCCGACAAGCTCAGGAAATTCCTCAATACACCGATTACAGATACCATTCTAGGCAACTTTCTCAGACACGATCGAGACATTCAGAAATGCTTTCAGATACGATGGCCCCTTCACGGAGCTGACTGCTACATAAAGGCGGAACGGGTATTTTCTTACGAACACGGGAGTCCCTACAGAATAAATAATAATACACGGAAGAAATTGATGGATGAGATCGATACAGCAGAATTCGACGCGAATAAAATATCGGAGCGAATCGTACTCAATGATATGGAGGATTATACCCGTACGCATAGAGTAAACATGAAAAATCAAGCAGATGTAGCGCGGTTGAAGGAATTGTTCGCCTCGGAATGTCTGCATTCACAACAAGCAATAGACACACTTTCACAGTTTTGTTGTATTGATCCACAACTTCCCGATATTGAAAGCAAGGAATATGTGAAAAATGGAGTCCCCCTCGGGATTGCCCTCGACATGACGCGTGAGGAAATTATCGCTCGCCTGGAACATATCCGCACAGAAAACGAAGCCGCAGCCATGGCCTTTTATACCTTTAGAGACTTGAATCGCACGGAAGCTGACCCCTTTATTCTCGCCGCCATACAGCGCAATCCCGTTTCGATAAAAGGAGCCGAAAAACTAAATATTACAGAAGTAGTGGATAAAATCAGGAAGATGAACGACGAATCGATATACGATGAAACAGGGCGTCTCGCCCAGCCCGATGAGGTATGGAACTATGGCAGGGGCGACGGGGCGGAAAGGGCCCTCCTTCTGGCAAATATCCTGAAGAAACGGCTGCCCGATACAGATATTATCATAGGCATTGCACCCAATCAAGCCACAGTAAAGGCCGGTCAGGCAAGCTACGACTTCCAGTCACGAAAAGGGCTGAAAGAACAGAATTGGAATATATCAACTTTAGTTCGTTAGTTGTAAAATTCTTGCAAAAATTAAATCCGAATATTTACGTATGGTAAGGGTCGGACCGAGCTAACTAATTGGAATAAAGAGAATAATACATCAAAAAACGCCTGACATTAACCTTACAACGTCAATTTTGAGCCTTAAATTGGCGATTTAAGAGGCACACCATGCCGAAAGCGAATCGTCATTACATTCCTGGATACATCTGGCATATTACTCACCGATGCCATAAGAAAGAATTTCTTTTGAAATTTGCACGGGATCGGCGACGGTGGATTGGGTGGCTTTTTGAGGCCAAAAAACGATATGGGTTAAGCATTCAACACGATAGCTTGGTCCGACCCCATTTAAAATGAATAACCATTTAAAATGAATAACAGGAGGGACTGTATGAAAAAGATTTTTTTATTTGGTATTCTTACAATTATGCTGATCCTTTTATCTGGCTGTTACGAGGGTTATGTAGGCAAAGATGGAGGAATACTCAAGCAGTATTTAAAGCCAGAAACGTTGAAGGCCATCGTCGATAATCCCCTTGAGGATATTTGGATAGTTGATGTTCGCCCTGCAAGCTCATATAAAAAAGGGCATATCCCTACATCAAAAAGTTTTCCTTCTGGCGAGATCATGGACCGCCTTGGAGAAATTCCAAAAACGCAGTACTTGATTCTCGCATGTGAGACTGGTGGAAGGGCGCAGCATGTGGCTAAAAAATTGGAAAAGAAAGGTTATACTCGTTTCATGAACTGGGGAGCTACCTCACGTTATACCGATGTATACGGTTCGGTAAAAGAGTAATAGATTTTAGACACAATACTAATAATTTAAAAACGCTAACCATAAAATCGAGCATGATGTGAACCGCCATCTGTTATACTTTGCTTTTTATTTTGGGAATTCGGGGGACATAACACTTAATTCTTCAAAATAATTTTGTGGTCTCATGTTTATGGGTCTCTAATAATATTAGATATTTCGCTGTAACCAACCACTTCACCTGACCACCTACAGCGGCAGGTGGGCTTAACGTTATGTGTAAACCTATAAATTATGAAAATTGGGTGTTGCTCAATAAGTAATAAACAAAAAGGATAAAAGTATGAATAATATTTATGAACGTGGATTATTGATTATTATCTCCCTGTTATTTATGATCGGCGTTTGTGACTGCACGAATCAAAAATCCGCAATGCAATTGCCATCCGAATTAGCAACACAACTCGATCATCTCATTAAGAGCGAGATGTCGTCAAAGAATTTGCCCGGTGTTGTCGTTGGGGTCTGGATCCCCGATAGAGGTAATTATTTGAAAGCTTTTGGAAAGGCAAATCTTACAACAAATACAAAAAGACAGGTAGATGATCCCTTCAGGATTGCAAGCATTACAAAAACATTTACGGCGACGGTGGTATTGTCTCTTGTTGACGATGGCCTGTTAAGCACTTCTGATTCATTATCAGAATTCTTGCCTGACTTTCCGAATGCCGAGAATATTACCATTAGAAACCTGCTCCGAATGAGAAGTGGCATAGCAGACTTCGCTAATGCTTCGCTTTTGAGCGAATGGTATAATGATGTACAGAAAAATTACTCGCCAGATACCTTGATTGAACGTATGGCCTTAAATGGCAATGAATTTACTGTTGCAGGACAGCAAACAGTGTATTGTAATGGAAATTATACGATTCTTGCGAAAGTCGCCGAGATTGCTTCAGGGCGCAATTTTGCATATTTGGTCAATGAAAAGGTCCTGCAGCCTCTGAATTTAAAATCCTCGTCTTATCCTGAACCTGATAATTATATTTTAGGAGGCAGCAATCGTGGATACTCGTGGGAGGATACGACAAGTAGGTTTGCTGATAAAACAGAAATAAGTACAAGTTGTGGAAATGCGGCCGGTGCGATTATCAGCACCATGAACGATTTGGCGAAATATGTGAGAGCGCTCTATAAGGGAACGCTCCTATCGGAAGCAACTCAGCAAAAAAGATTAGAGGCCGAGAGTTTTGAAGGAGCCCCTAGCTTTGTGCAATACGGAGAAGGAATCATGAAAATGGGTGAGTTTTATGGTCATAACGGAACTATTTTCGGATTTTCAACAGAGATGTTTTACCTGCCGGCTGAAGATGCTGTTATCGTCATAAACGTTAATCGATTAGACCTGGATGACAAGAGCTGGTCGGGAGGATTATTTGGGGAGATTACCCGGTTGGTGTTTCCTGAACATGTCTCTTGGTAAAAAAATGAGCGATATGAAAATGAAGTATAAAAAATTAAAAGAGACACATAACAAATCGTTCCACCTGACATTTTTACGCCGCGCTCCAAAATGCAGGTGAACTCCAGCGTTATATGGTTGAAATGATAGATGGCAAATTCTGATTATAAACTCATTATATTTTTAGCGATACATTAGCACAAAGTTGATAAATGATAGAAAAAAACAAAATTCGTCTTAGATTTTATTTAGCAGCGTTCGCTGTTCTGTTATTATTCGGTATCATAGGATTCATGTTCATCGAAAATATGTCGTTGACGGATGCGATCTATTTTTCGATTGTAACTATGGCTACTGTGGGTTACGGCGATATCCATCCTCAAACCGACATCGGAAAGATTTTGACTCTGATAATTATTATCGGCGGAGTTGGGACTTTTCTCGGCGTGATAGCCAGTATTACAGATTTATTTGTCAATCGCCGTGAAGAGCCACTCAGGCGACAGAAACTTGATATGGTAACAGGACTGTTTTTCAGTGAAATGGGTAACGAACTCCTGAAACGATTTACACGGCTTGACCCTGAAGCTAAAACTTTGCAAAGTGTTCTCAAACTTTCGGATGAATGGAAAGATAAAGATTTTGATAACGCATACACAGCTTTGAAACAGCACCACCTTGTAATAGATTCTCGTCTCGCTGATATTCCTACCCTGCTGGAATACCTGCAAAGTAGGGCCGATTTGCTTTTGAGGCTAATTGAAAATCCGATCATCCAGGAGCATGAGAATTTTTCTGAATTACTCCGCGCCGTATTTCATCTTCGTGATGAACTGTTGAATCGTTCCGACTTATGTGAATTACCTGATTCTGACCGTAAACATCTTGAAGGTGACATTGTTCGAGTATATAACTTATTGATATTTGAATGGTTGCGTTACATACGTTATTTGAAAAAGAGTTACGGATATCTTTTCTCCTTAGCAATGCGTATAAACCCTTTTGATCCGGAGGCAGATGCTGTTGTGAAAAACTCCTGAAATCGGATATCAATACTTTTAAAGAATCTGCTTCTAATATTGTTGTTAATACTCAGATGCTTCTAAAACTTTGATATGGTAAAAAAATAAACGTCATATAACTAATCACTGGTGAGGACGCAAAAAGCCGCGCCGCACAGTTCGATCGTTCGGCGTCGAGAATATTGACGACGGTCCAAAAAACAATTTGATAAGATTTAAAATGTTTTATATAATTGTTAAACAGATGTGGATTTAAGATGAATGACGGGAGGCATAATATTGGTTAGTGCCCTTCTAACTGATCGATATTGGAATATTTAGAGTACGTCATTCCCACTGTTTTAATTCAACCAAGGAGGAAAAGCCATTGCTCAAGCCATATCAGAAAGAGATTATCGAATTAATGATCAGGCAGGAATCCTTACTTTCCAAGCTCTATACACTATTTGCCGAACAATTCCTGGAACACGGCGACGTCTGGGAAGAACTTGCCAAGGAAGAGACGCAGCATGCGAATTGGCTTAAACAGCTTTATGATGCAGGAGAAAAGAGCATCATCCTTTTCGATGAGGGTAAAACCAAGACCCAAACCATGAACATCTATATTAAGTATCTGATGGGGATTATCGCCAAGGCCGAGAACCAGGAACTGACCTTGCCCCAAGCTATTACCTATACCATGGATTTAGAAAGTTCGCTCATTGAAAAAAACGCCTTTACCCACTTTGATTCTCTTTCGGAACAGGCTCGCAGTGTCTTGAAGCGACTTGCCCAAGAGACGGAAGGCCATTTCAAAAGAGTACAAGCTCTTAAGTTGTGACAGATGTAACCTCCTAATTTGGAGAAAAAAATGAAAACCAGCTCGTTACTTCAACTGTATCGCGGAGAAATGGAAAAAAGCGGGTTGACCAACGATTTGCTGTTGACCCATCTCGACTTATTGGGGTTGATCGAGGACGATGCCCTGCAAAAGAGCTTGCTGCAGGAATTGATTCGCTCGTATGTACAGCTTGAGAAACGAGTAGACGGGCTTCTCAAGAATACCCTGCCGGCCAAGGTGGCAGAAGAGATCAAGTGTCGGGGCCATTATGCACCGCGCAGCTTTGTGTGTACCATTCTTTTTACCGATTTCGTCGGCTTCACCCGCCTTGCCGAAAAGGTCCCCCAAGAAAAGTTGATCAATATCCTGGACGAAATTTTCACCGGATTTGACCGCTTGGTGGAAACCTTTCAGGGCACCAAGGTCAAGACCATCGGGGACGCTTATATGGTGGTATTCGGCGCTCCTGAGAAGATAGATGATAACGCCTGCCAGGCGATCCGAGCAGGTCTCAAGATGATGAAGTTTATCAACGACTTCAACCGAGACAAACCCCTTGTTTTTGAGATGCGGGTCGGTATCCATACTGGCCAGGTGATGGCCGGTGTGGTAGGTCATGAACGGATGCAGTTCGATGTCTTCGGAGACAACGTCAACATCGCCTCCCGCTTTGAGTCCTCCGGAGTGCCTGGCCGTATTAACATCTCCGAGGAAACCTACCGCCTGGCTCAGTCACATTTCACTTTCGAGAAACGCGGTCTGATAAGTCTTAAAAACAAAGAAGCCATGGAAGCCTATTTCGTGGTTGGCGAGCGTGAGTAATTCTTTTCTCAAACAAGGGAAGTACGACTAATGAAAAATTCTGAAAAGATAGATTATCCGGTAGAAGTGGCCGACGGGATATATTGGGTGGGGAGGCATGAACAGGAAACCCATCTCTACTGCAACCCATATCTGATCGTCGTGGATGGCCAAGCCGTATTGATAGACGGCGGTAGTCGCTCTGATTTCGCCACGGTAATGATGAAGATCCTCCAGGTCGGCGTAGATCCAAAGAACATCGTAGCCCTGATCTATCAGCACTATGATCCAGATCTCTGTGGCTCAATGTCCAACCTCATTGATATTTGTGAAAACCCAGATATCAAAGTGCTGTCAACTCGCGACAACAAAACCTTTATTTCCTTTTATCTTCATAAGGACAGGTTCAGCTTGATGGAAAACATCGAGGACTACGGTAACACCTTTACCCTCAATAACCGGACGCTTAGATTCATACCTACTCCATATGCCCACAGCGAGGGCAGTTTCGTCACCTTTGACGCACAGACCAGGACTATGTTCAGCAGCGACCTGTTCGGCAGTTTTTATTATTACAAAGAGGATATTTTTTTTGATCTCGAACCGCAGTGTTACACCTGTAAAACCATTGAAGAATGCCCTAAAGGCAAAGAGTATTGTCCGATTCTTGCGGTGGATGAATTCCACCGCAAGGTAATGCCCTGCGGAAAGGCGCTCCATTACGCCATGGGCCAGATAAGAAAATTCGAGATCGACACCATAGCTCCCCAGCACGGCAATATCCTCTATAACCGAAAGGATATCGATTTTCTCATCGATCGGCTAGGCTCTCTCGACAAGGTCGGCATAGACGGAATTGAATGATCACTCCCTCAA
>Ga0222699_1000128_pt1 | contig 38273 bp, 36 predicted proteins | sample AntAcemetage1452_FD_179824 | JGI IMG/M metagenome (GOLD analysis project Ga0222699, IMG submission 179824) | Saline water microbial communities from Ace Lake, Antarctica - #1452 | ecosystem: Environmental > Aquatic > Non-marine Saline and Alkaline > Saline | place: Antarctica: Ace Lake...
TTAATAGCATTTCTATCTCCGTTTTTCACCCATTGGGTGATGCTCTGTTTTTGGTATTATACCAGCGGAGGCTACTTCTTTCTAACCTTTTTTTAGACTTCTATCTAGGTTTTGGGGCTCCCGCCATGAACCGCTTACTATACGCCACGGCAGATTGTTGTCAAAAGCATTTGCTACATTAACAGGATTGTAAGCTACCAATGGCCTTCCCGTAGATATTGTTCCATCTGTATCAGCCCGAGTTTGGACAAGGACTGATCCGGAAATCTCGGGGTTTCCGCTTATCATTAGATTTCCAAACACATATATTATACCTTCAAATGTGCCCCCTGTTACATCAAGATTACCGTCTACTACAAGGATACCGCTTCCATACCATCCTGTTGTTGTAATCTTGAACGACGAATTGTCCTGAAATTTAACCCAGGTAATTCCATCCACGTCTGAATTGTTCGGAGGGTCAGTATAGTTTCTAGTTGAGATGCCTTCCATTTCTTCTTTCGTCAGGCCGAATATATCTTCAATTGATGGAAAAGGAGCATTACTTACCGGCGGACTGCCTGTTATTTCACCGGAGCCAGCTGTCGTGGCTGTAGAACCTGTCGGAACGGTTACGCCTGTACTGGTGCCTCCGTCTATCAGTCCATTTCCAATAACCAAAACATTTCCGCCCGCATGAAGCGCGGAATTAACAGCTCCCGGATTTCCTATCCTTTCTGCGTCAACTTTCACTGTTCGCTCTACTTTGTCTATATTTGTCATGTTCGGAGCATAGCCGGTTGCTGTGATAGTTGCACTTGTTGATGTAATGCCTGATACACTCATTATATAATCGCCTATAACTTTCCCACCTTGAGTTTGAAAGGAGAGAACGGTCTTTGTGTAAACTGCTCCTGAAGTGTCCCAGCCAACCCAGGAACCCTGACCAAATCCCAGCTCCCATAATGCCGCTTGAATTCCTGATTCTGCAAGATTCCTTGCTGCAGATAAACGATAGGACCTGATTGTAAGTTTTTTCTGAAAAACGATTGTGGAAAGATATGCTCCTGCTATAACGGCAACGACAAGCATTACCATAGCAGAAATAACCAATACGCTACCGCGCTTGTTCCTATACATTAATCATACCATTGAGTAATAGTAACAGTTCCCGGGAATCCCCCGGGATTTACATTCGCTAAAGCTTCGTCATAATGAACCTCACCGTTTCCGGGGATTTTTACTGTATCTCCTACAAACGCGCCAAAAAGGTCTCCATTTCCTGTAACCTTCAACTCAGCTTTCGGGGCATATATTGCTCCTGCAAAATCTCCATTACCTGTAAATTTCACACTTGTGCAGGTATCTGTTCCATAAAGCAGACAATCAGATGGATTACCGGGGTTTGAGATACCGTTACCAGTTACCTTACAGTCTCCTGAAACGTAAATAGTAACCTCGCCACTAATTATCAATGTTGCATTCCCTGTAATGTGTATTGATGAAAACCAATATGTTCCGGATGTAAGGGTCTGTGTATTATTCCCTGATATTTGTAACTGCCCGCTACTACTCACACCAGCCGGGACAGTAACAGAGGGCATCGGAAACAGAGTGGATGCAACTGTTTTTTGACCATTCAGCGCAGAGTTTCCAGAGGTGGTTATTGCAGTGTTTATGTTCCCACCAGGACCAATCTGAGCATTCCCATTAACTGTAGCATTTCCACTTAAAGAGACTGCTCCAGATGATGTTGCGTTAGTGCCCATAGAACCATTGCTTCCGGGCGGCTGACTGGCATATGATCCGTTGTCAGAGTTATAGCTATCAGTCGCACCGTTACCTGAAAGGCCCACGCTTTTATCTCCAAATATTCCCTGCGCAAAAGGTGAACCACTTACCTGAAGATTAGCATTTATTAACTTTGAAAACCTGTTTATGTCAGTTACATTGGGAGCTGTTCCTGTAGCTGTAACTGTAGGAGTACCTGTAGCTGAGTTGGTAACTGTAACCGTAACACTTCCTACTGTTCTGCCACCTGCGTCTGATAGAGTAACGGTTTGAGTAGGATCTCCGTTTGCAACAACTGTCCAGGTAGTAATATCACCATATGAATATTCATAAATTGCTCTTTCTATGCCTGCTTCTGCAAGATTGACTGCAGCTGTATGCCGATATGACCTATTTGTCATCCTATTCTCGAAAACAATCCTCGAGAGATAGGTACCTGCTACGACAAATAAGGATGTAGAAACCAAAGCAGTTAGGACCAGGATGCTACCTTTTCTGTTCAGCTTCAAATAACATCACCTCCATTATTTATTCCTTAATTTTACAGATGTATTTAAAGTTTTTGTATGTGTTTTATTCATAACAGTTGCTGTGCTTGTAATTGATATTGTTAGGCGAGTAGCACCAGCAAGAGTTGGAAGATAGCCAAATGCCAGGTTAGATATATTTGAACTTATATTTTTGGTTCCTGAGGTTCTTGTGCTTCCAACTGCTGCCCAGGTTGTTTTTTCTAAAGTAGTGCCATTTAATGTATACCTAAAATAATCGTTAGAGCCACCTATAGGGTTTCCACTAGCATCAATTGAAGATACCTGCAGGACCAACTGCTGGAGCGTACTTGCAGGTACACTTCCTATTGCAACACTCACCACATCTCCTGCACGCCTTGTATCCTGACTTATATTGTCCAGAGCTAATCTCACATTTTTTTGTGTATCAAGATAACGAGAGTCAAAAACAAACATTTGATTGCCTCTTATAAATAGAAATAAAACAGCGCTTAAAACTGTTATTCCAATTGAAGCTGCAATAATAACTTCCATGATCGTGAACCCGCCTGAAAGCCGCTTCTTTTTCATTCTAGATGCCTCCGTTAGTTACAAGCGTAGTAATGCTTCTACTGAATGTTTGTCCCTGCGCTCCTGCCCACTGAACTGTTATGCTAACCTGTTTTATATTACTATCAATAAAATCAGAAATTGAAAGCAACGCCACTCCGCTATTAAGATTTGCAAGTCCCTGTGTAGCATTTCCTGTAGTAGTAGTAAAATCCTGATTACTGAATGTTCCCCAACCAGTTATTGTTGCAAATGAACTGTCCCGCACGATTTCCATTGCGTCCTGCGCTACCTTTGTAGCAGTAGAGATTTCAGCTGTTCTTCTAATAGTTGCAGGTCCATTGGAAAACGCAGTAAAAAGCCCAATCAAACCAATACTCAAAATCAAAACAGCTATCATGGTTTCTATTAGTGTAAAGCCCTGATTTAACTTAACTGTCCATATGCCTTTGTGCTTCTTCATTTGTCATCTCCAAAACTAGTTCTATCATAGTGAGAATGGCTGTGCTGCAATAAAAGCGGCTCCATGTCCTCTACCAGCTGCTCCGTTCGGACACGTAATCTGGATTTCCCCAACTGGCGTTGAACCTGCCATATATCCGGTACCGGCTCCTATAGGACAGGTGGGGGCGGTTTTTAGATATCCTGTAGCTGCCACTAGTCCCCATGTTCCTGTGGCAGGAGCCGCGTTCCACACAATTACCCCAGCTGCAAACCCAGCGCCGCCATTAGTAGCGTCAAGATCATTCTCCATACATACCTGTTTCAGAGCAGACGCAATTTGGCTCATATTGTTCACGCATACAGCATCTCTTGACTTGACCCTGGATTTGACAAAGTTAGGAATAGCTATAGTCAATAAAAGCGCTAGAATCGTAACAACGATCATGATCTCAACAATCGTAAATCCCAGACTTAACTTAACTATTCGTATGTCTTTGCGCTTCTCCATTTATCCTCTCTAAAATACAATAGCGGTGGGAGAAAGCTCCCGCCGCTGTTGTATACTCTTTTAGAACTTTCAGCAACTAACCTTATGGCAGTACAAATGGTTGAGCTGCAACGAAAGCCGGTCCATGTCCTCCACCAGCTGCTCCATTCGGACATGTAATCTGAAACACTCCAATCGCTGATGAACCAGCTGTATATCCAGCACCAGCCGCTATAGGACATGTGGGAGCTGTCTTTAGATACGATGTTGCACCTACAATCCCCCATGTTCCTGTTACAGGAGCTGCGTTCCACAGAATTGTTCCTGCTGCTCTTAGAACTGCGGCATTGAGATTTTCTTCCATGCACACCTGCTCAAGAGCTGATGCAATCTGTTTCATGTTGTTTGCACACACAGCGTCTCTAGATCTGCTTCTGGACTTGATGAAGTTAGGAATAGCTATAGCTGCTAATAATCCGATGATTGCAACAACGATCATAATCTCAACAAGTGTGAAGCCTCTTTTACTTCTCAGTAATTTAATCATTCTTATTCACCTCCTCTTCAATAAATTTTTTCTTCTGCATTATATAATAAGCATTTTTCATGCCAAGAATGCAAATAGTAGGGGTTCGATTTATTTAATTAACTCACCATGTCCCTCTATTGAGAAGAGACAGAAGTAAGGAATTCTTTGGTGTTGAATCTAGTTATTAGGCAAAATATTTTGACATATTTGCTAAATAGGCAAAAAGTTTTGACGCATTGACAATAGTATAGAGTGTTAGTATATTCATTATATAAAAAAAGACAAATTCGAAGCAGAATTAAGGATTAAGACTCTTCGGATTTTGGAGTCTAGTGTGGAACCAGTAATAGAAATTAGAAATCTTCATGCGGAATATAGAGCAGGCAGAGAAAAAACTGTCGCTTTAGAGGGCATAAGCTTGCGTGCTTACAAAGGCGAAATATTTGGATTTATAGGTCCTAATGGAGCAGGAAAAACAACAACTATCAATATCTTATTGGGTTTCATGTATCCTACTAATGGCGATGCAGTTATATTCGGGGAGAAATCTTCCTCATTAAAAAACAGGTTTAGAATCGGATACTTACCAGAGATAGCCTATTATTATCCATTTCTTACACCTTTTAAAATTCTCACAATGTATGGAAAATTATTTCGCATAGACAAAACAACCTTAAATAATAGAATAAATTCTGTTCTGACGACTGTTGGTCTAACAGATAAAGAAAATACCTCTATTAGAAATCTGTCAAAAGGGATGCAGCAGCGTCTTGGACTTGCACAGGCTATTATAAATGATCCTGAAGTTCTGATACTGGACGAACCTAATTCAGGTCTTGATCCAATTGGCAAAAGAGAAATGCGCGATATTATCCTGGAACTCAAAAATAGAGGTAAAACAATATTTTTTAGTTCACATGAGCTTTCGGAAGTAGAACTGATTTGTGACAGAGTAGGAATAATTGACAGAGGACAAATTCTAAAGACTGAGAAGCTATCTCAAATTGTTGATAAAATTGATGCAAAGCGAACTGTATTGGAAGATATTTTCGTCCGGACGATAAAGGATAAAAGAGCATGAGAGCTGCCTGGATTATTGCGAAAAATGTAATTGAGGAATCTATCAGAAAGAAAGAAATATATGTTTTATTCATTCTATCTATTGCAATGATGTCCATAATTGCAATGGCAAGTTTTTTCTCTCTAAGGGGGTTAGTAAAATATTTTATAGAATTATCCTTTCTTATCGTTACTTACATAACTGTAATTGTTGCTATTGTTGTTGGAGCAAGACAGGTACCCACTGAGCTAAACAGCCGTACAATTTATCCGTTAATGGCAAAACCCCTGAAAAGATCAGAATTTATCATAGGAAAATGGCTTGGAACCTCTATTATTTCTATATTCTGTTTTTTGGTTTTTGAGGCAATATTTATTATTCTCCTATTTTCTAAAGGAAGTAGTGTATCGGGTATTTTAATACAGGGGATATTTCTACATATTCTTCAGTTAATGCTCATATCCTCTATTGTTATATGCCTGTCAGCTTTTATGACAAATGCCGCAAATGTTACAGTTTCTATCCTTTATTTTATTCTGGGACATTGGATTGGCAAAGCTATCTCAGATGTGCTTGATAAGTGCGGAGCATTTCTTGCATGGGTTCTCAGGACTCTTAATTATATCCTGCCTCATCTTGATTATTTCGACCTATCAAAAAAGATAATTCACCAATGGCCACCAGTACCAGCATGGGTAATAATAACAGTGATGATATATGCTCTTGTTTATATATCTATCTTTCTGCTAATAGGCACATTGAAGTTTCAGAGAAGACAGTTGTGAGAAACTCCAAATTTGTTTCGGGTTTCGTCCCGAAAGTTTTCGGGAGAATTTCGGATTTATTCAAACTCTTTGCCTTAGTATTTATTGCTATCTTTCTTCAAATCCCTCTTCAAACCTATCATTATTCTGCGGTTAGCAACACTTCTGTTATTCCGGGTGGAGAAATTATAAGTAAGATTTTAGGTGGTGTCTTTACTGGTTCTGCAGATTTGTTGTGGCTGAAGGTAGACGAATACCTTCATAAGGGAGTGACTGAACGCGGGCATTGTTATATTTTAGAAGAAGCAGGCATAGGAGGACATACACAACGTGAACATAATCACAAAGAAATTGAGCATAAGCATAAATTAGAATATAACAGATTAGATAAATTTTTTACCAAGCTTGAATACAATCTCAAACCGAATATTACAGAGCATCTGCACAGCAAAAGAGAGGATGAACTCATGCCCTGGTTCAAGCTTACAACTATGCTCAATCCCCGTCATGTGAGAGCGTACGCTGTTGGAGGATACTGGCTTGCATTCAGACTGGAAAAGCCGTATGAAGCCATTAAATTCATGAAAGAGGGAATCAAAAACAATCCGGACAGCTATCAAATATCTGAGGAAATGGGCATAGTCTATTTTTCAAAGTTAAAGGATTATAAAAAAGCTCAATACTATTTTGAGAAGGCTCTTAAATCACAGGCTAAAATGGATGAATATGATAAAGCAGGTATTCTCAGATTCCTTGCTTTCTCATATAAATTTCAAGGACATACACAAAAGGCAATAGACTGCTACAAACAAGTTCTCAGATTATTCCCGGAAAATAAGAAAGCTGTACAGATTATAGCCAGATGGGAACAAGAGCAAAAATAGTGTATCTGGTTCTGGGCGGAGAGGGAGGGATTCGAACCCCCGGTCCCGAAAAATCAGGACAACAGATTTCGAGTCTGCCGCTTTCAACCGGACTCAGCCACCTCTCCTGTTAAGTTATAATTATAGTAGCAAAAGACTGCTCCTTTGTAAATTCCCATAACTTGACAGGTAACAGAACTATTTGCTATAAAAATCTATGCATGGGTACAAAATAAAAATTTGCGGCATTACAAATCTTAACGATATGGAACTGGTTTCATCATCAGGCGCTGATTATGCAGGAGTTTTGCTCAATGTTTCTGTCTCTCCACGCAGCGTTGATGAAGAAAAAGCGAAAAGTTTATGTTCAAGAGCAAAAATACCAGTTGTTGTTCTTTTATGGGAACCTACATTCAAAGAAATTGAAATTGCATATAACAGATTAAAGCCCTATGCATTCCAACTGCTCAGTCAGGAAAAGCCGGAACTCGTGGCAGAGATAAAATCAAAAATTCCAGATGTAATGATATGGAAATCCATACATCTGCCATCTTCAGGCCAAAGCATTGACATCAGTGATATGAGAACAAGAATAGAGACTTATGTAGATAAAGGCGCTGATGTAATTCTTGTTGATACGGTTTATAAATCCGGCAGTGGTGTTCAATATGGCGGAACAGGCAGGACTTCCAATTGGAACACAGTAACTGAGCTCTTTAAAAATCTGGATGTGCCTGTGTTCCTTGCAGGAGGAATAACCCCCTCTAATGTTAAGGATGCTATAAATCAGGTCAATCCCTATGGTATTGATGTTGCAAGTGGAGTGGAGAAAGAAAAAGGAATGAAAGATCCTATAAAAGTCAGAGAGTTAATAAAAATAGTGAGGAGGATTGAAGAACATGGCTAAGCAGTATGTAGATAAATTTAGTGCTAATGATAAAGTTGATAGTGTATTTATTGTGCGAAATAAGCATATGAGGATAACAAAAAATAATAAATCCTATCTTGCATTCGAACTTGTAGATAAATCAGGAGAGATTGTGGGAAGAATTTGGGATAATGCAGAGAAAATGTCAGAATTATTCAAGGATAATGATTTCGTAAGGGTTATTGGAATAGTTGAAAGTTTTCAAAATGTGTTACAGATAAATATTAAACAGGTTCAAATAGTGACGCAGGACAAAATAGATATCGGCGAATTTCTTCCAAAGACCACTAAGGATGTGAATTTAATGTTTGACCAAATTATCAGTATAATTGATGGCATGCAAAATATGTGGCTTAAAAACCTGCTGCACGCAATCTTTAAAGTGGAGGAATATAGAGAATTATTTAAAAAGGCACCAGCGTCTGTAAAAATGCATAATTATTATATCGGCGGATTGCTGGAACATACTTTATCAGTAGCCAGTATGTGCATGGAAATAGATAAGTATTATAAGAACATCAATAAAGACCTTCTCCTGACAGGTGCTATTTTACACGATATCGGCAAGATATATGAGTATGAATATTCACGTGCCTTTGATTACACAGACAGAGGCAGGCTGATAGGCCATATTGTAATAGGAACACAAATGGTAAAGTCGAAGATAGCCGAGATTCCACAGTTTCCAGCAGAATTAGAAATGCTGCTTGAACATGTACTTCTTAGTCATCATGGGCAGTATGAATGGGGATCACCAAAAAAGCCTAAGGTATTAGAGGCCGTTATCCTTCATTATCTGGATGATATGGATGCAAAGATATCGGGCTTTCAAGAAATGGTAGAAAAGTCCCAAGAGCCAGATAAAAAGTGGACAAGCCGTAGTTTTATGTTTGATAATAAAATGCTCTATAAAAACAGTAATCATTAACTATCTTCCAAGATATTATGGATAATCAGTTATGATTCTCCTTGACTTTAAAACCCTCCAAATATAGAATTAACGTAAGTGTAGTTTAATAGAAATAGTTATTTAACTAACCGTAGGAAAAGCTATAAAGATTATCAGATTTTTCTAAGCATTTAATAAAAGAAGCAATACAGATTAAGGAGACTTAAAAGATTAGAAAGCAAAAAATACAGAGACATTAAAATGTAAGAAAGATTTGATGCATGTAGCTCCTATGTGTTTATTATAAGGGGGTGCGAGCATTATGATTAGTCTGTTAAGTAGTTATATTTTTTGGCTTGTAAGTGCAGGAATTGGGCTCGGAGCTGGCGTGGCGGGATATGTGTATAGAAAGCGTACAGCTGAGTCAAAGATAGAGGGAGCTGAAGAGCATGCCAGAAGAATACTTAAAGATGCAGAAAAAGAAATTGAGACAAAGAGAAGAGAGCTGGGTCTAGAAGCAAAGGATGAGCTATATAAGATAAGATCTGCCTTCGAGCAAGAAACAAGCGCAAAAAGAAAAGAACTTTCTGTTCTTGAGAGCAAGATAAGCCAAAAGGAATCAAATTTAGACAGAAAAGTTGATTTGTGGGAAAGAAGAGAGCGAGAGATCACAGATAAAGAAAATAACATAAGACGAAGAACGGAAGATTTAGATAAAAAACAGATAGAACTTGCTCGGGCTTTGGAAGAGGAGAAACGTAGCCTTCAAAGGATTTCAGAACTTACCCCTGAAAAAGCTAAAGAGATATTTCTTGCCAAAATAGCTGAAGAAGCTAAATACGATGCCGCACTTTTAGCAAAGAGAATAGAAGACGAAACCTTGGAAAACGCTCAAAAAAAGGCCAAGGAAATCATAGGTGCGGCAATCCAGAGATATGCTGCAGAATATACTGTTGAATCTACGGTCTCTGTTGTATCTTTGCCAAACGAAGAAATGAAAGGACGCATCATCGGTCGTGAAGGGAGAAATATCCGAGCGTTTGAAACTGCGACAGGGATAGATATTATTATTGATGATACTCCAGAAGCTGTTATACTTTCAGGTTTTGATCCTATAAGAAGAGAGATTGCAAGAATCGCTTTGGAAAAGCTTATAGTAGATGGAAGAATTCACCCTGGTAGAATAGAGGAGGTTGTAGAAAAAGCTGATAAAGAAGTTCAGGTTATTATTAAGGAAGCGGGAGAACAGGCTGCCTTGGAGGTTGGGGTTCGGGGGCTTAACCCGGAGGAAATAAAACTGATTGGACGCCTGAAGTATAGAACAAGTTATGGACAGAATGTGCTGCAGCATTCAAAAGAGGCAGCTTATCTAGCAGGAGCAATGGCCGCAGAACTAGGACAGGATATAAAAACAGCAAAACGGACAGGGCTCTTGCATGATATAGGTAAGTCTGTGGACCATGAAGTAGAAGGTACGCATGCACAGATAGGAGCAGATTTAGCAAAAAAATATGGAGAACCAGATAATATAGTTTATGCAATTGCTTCACATCATGAGGAAAAGCCGGCAAATACCATTCTTTCCGTACTTATTCAAGCAGCTGATGCAATCTCTGCATCACGACCTGGAGTAAGACGCGAAACATTCGAAAAATATGTAAAGCGTCTGGAGGAATTAGAGAGTATTGCAACATCATTTCCAGGCGTTAATAAAACATACGCAATTAATGCTGGTAGAGAGATCAGAGTTATGGTTGAACCTAACAAGATAAGTGACACAGAAGCTGTTAAGCTTTCACAGGATATAAGTAAGAAAATAGAAGGAGATCTGAATTATCCTGGGCAGATTAAGGTTACTTTGATTCGTGAAACTAGAGTGATTGATTATGCAAAGTAGACGGAAAATTGGCTAAAATTAAAATTCTTTTCATTGGGGATGTGTTTGGCAAAGCTGGACGTTGTGCAATAGAAAAACTTGTTCCAGCCTTATTGAATACAAATAGCATAGATATATGTATAGCAAATGGAGAGAACGCTGCAGGAGGTACTGGCATTACACAGAAAATCTCCAATCAATTTTTTTCTTCTGGAATAGATATTATAACATCAGGCAATCACATATGGAGCAATAAGGATATACTAAGCATTCTGGACACCAATGAGAGAATACTGCGGCCGGCAAACTATCCTGATAGAGTCAAAGGGATTGGTTCCACAACATTTAAAAGTAAAAAAGGATATATATTTGGGATAATAAATCTTATGGGGCGTATTTTTATGTCTCCTTTGGACTGTCCTTTTAAGGTGGCGGAGAGAGAAATAAAAGAATTAAAAAAGAAAACAATGGTAAATATTATAGATTTTCATGCTGAAGCAACGTCTGAAAAAATGGCTTTAGGTACATACCTGGATGGTAAAGTTACTGCAGTAATAGGAACCCATACACATGTTCAAACCGCTGATGAAAAGATTTTCCCCAGGGGCACAGCCTATATTACAGATGCAGGAATGACTGGTCCTCACGATTCAATAATAGGAGCAAAAAAAGACTCTGTTTTCCAGCGTTTTTTAACGCAAGTCCCGGTAAAACTTGAAGCTGCTTCAGATGATATCCGGTTAAATGGGGTAATTATTGAAGCGAATTATGATTCTGGGAAAGCGCTATCTATTAAGAGAATAAGCAAGAAGTTATAAACAAATTATTAATTCTAAATTCAAAATTCTAAATTCAAAATTTCTTTTGATTCTTTTGTTCTCTGCGTTCTTAATCTCAGGTTGTTCTCCAAAACCTATTCGTTATGAAGAAACAAAATTCTTAATGGGCACAGAAATAAATATCATTGTTGTTGGAAACAACATAGCAACAATACGCTCAGCAGTTCAGGCTGGATTTAGAGAACTATCCAGAATAGAAGATATTATGAGCGCATATAAACCGAACAGCGAACTGTGCTCGCTAAACAAAACAGGAGAACAAGAAGTCAGTAAAGAACTTCTGTATGTGATAAATAAAGCTCGCTATATTTCCGAGTTATCAAACGGGACGTTTGACATTACATGTAAGCCATTAATTGATCTATGGCATAATGCCAGGAAAACAAACAAAGTTCCGGATGCGCAAAATATTCTGGATGCTTTGTCCGCTATTGGATATAGAAATATTTCAATAAAAAACAATAATGTGAAGTTCAATAAAGCAGGCATAAAAATTGACTTGGGTGCATTAGCCAAGGGATATGCAGTAGATATGGCTATAAATCTTATTAAGGATTATGATATTAAGGGAGTTTTGGTTGATGCAGGAGGCGATATCAGAGCTATTGGAAAGAGGGAAGATGGAAAGCTGTGGAAAACAGGCATAAAACACCCCAGAGAAAAAAACAAAATTGTAGGGATTGTAGATTTAGAAAACAGCGCAGTTGCAACCTCCGGAGATTATGAAAGATTTTTTATGCTGAATGGCAAGAGATATTCCCACATAATTGATCCAAGAACCGGATATCCAGCAAATAATCAAATAGTGAGTGTTTCTGTATTCTCTTCAGATTGTTTGACTTGCGACAGTCTGGCAACAGCCCTAACAGTGCTTGGAAAGAAAAGGGGCGCTGAATTAATAGAAAAATTAGAAGGCGTAGAAGTATTGATCATTACTATAAAAGACGGTAATTTAAATCTAATAAAATCATCAGGAATGATTCAATTCATCCATCATAAATTATAATAACATAAAGAAGGGTTTTATGAAGGCAGTTGCTTTAATATCCGGCGGACTTGACAGCGCTTTAGCGGCAAAGGTTGTAATGGAACAGGGTATTGAAGTGTATGGTTTTACTGTTGTTCATATTTTTTCAGAGTCAATAAAAACCGCAACATCTTCTTATGCAGAAAGAAGTGCTGACGAACTGGGAATAACATTGCATTCTCATAAGTCATCTCAGGATTTTCTGAACATTGTAAAACATCCTAAGTATGGTTATGGCAGGAATATGAATCCATGTTTAGACTGTAGAATTTACATGCTAATAAAAGCAGGGCAATATATGAAGAAGATAGGAGCTTCTTTCCTGATTACAGGGGAGGTTCTTGGAGAAAGGCCAATGTCCCAGCGCAGAGATGCGATGAACATTACAGACAGGGATTCAGGTTTAAAGGGCTTGATACTTCGTCCTCTATCTGCAAGGCTGCTTTCTCCTACTGTTCCTGAAATAAAAGGATGGATAAGTAGAGACATATTATTTGATATTCAAGGTCGCTCAAGGAAACCTCAACTTATGCTGGCAAACCAGTATGGAATTCAGGAGTTTTCAGCCCCGGCTGGTGGATGTTTACTTACAGAGCCGAATTTCTCAAAGCGCATGAAAGATTTAATGAAATTTAAACCGGATTTTACGTTAAAAAATGTCGAATTATTGAAAATTGCCCGCCATTTCCGACTTCCATCAGGCGCAAAAGTAATAATCGGAAGAAACGAGCAGGAAAACAATAAATTACTTAAACTCTGTAGAGACAACATGCTACGACTTGAACCTCAAGACGTAGCAGGTCCAGTGGTTCTGGTTGAGTCTGAGACAAATGGCGAAGATATTAGAACAGCGGCTTTATTATGCGCAATGTACTGTAAGAAAACAGCTACATGGCAGAATATTAATGTGTTCAAAAAGGATCACCCTCGAATAATTAGGATTAGAGAAGGAGAACATGTTTCGGATAAGAATATTACAGATTGGAGAATATAGGGATATTAGAATAAGCTTTACATTTTTGGTTTGATTGGCAGGATTAATTGGGATTTTAGGCGATATTGACGAGGAGACATACCGTGTTTAACACGAAAAATTTGGTAAAAATGGCTCAAGCTTTCAAAACCACAGCCTAATGATATTTCCAGAATCGTTTTATTTGATGATCTCAGCATAGAGGTAGCCCATACAAACCTTGCCTCATTGACCAGTTCTAATAGAGTTTTTCCTGTAAGACGTTTAGTTTCGCGTGCTGCATGCGCATAGCTGTACCCACACAGACTAGCAAATCCTGCTGTGCCCTTGCAAAAATGTTCAGGCTCATGTATGCGCTCACATGCTTCCTGCAGCCATTCCGGATATCCCTCATAATTATTGGCACGATAAGTGGTTGATAGCAGATAAAGCAGGTACTGGTCCAACAATATTAGACTCTTATTCCTTATAGAAAGCTGTTGTAAAAGCTGTCTTGCCTTGTTCCGTTTATCCGGAGATAAATAAAATTCTTTTCCTGAAATATGTCTTTCATGATCATAGCGTGTTATCAGGTGTTGAAGTATCTCATACGGGAAAGCTACATTAAAGAATTCCACATGACCTTTTTTGGGTAAAGTGAGACTATGGCAATCATCAGGCATTATCCAGACAAGTTCGCCGCCTTTCACCAGTCTTTTGCAACCATTTATCTCATGGCATACCACCCCTGAATTTATCCAGAATACTTCCGCAAAGTCATGAGTATGCAGAAAAACATCTTCCTTTTTTTGGATGACTGCATAGGCTACATGAGCTACCTGCCCCGATTCAGACAATCTCGACCAGAGAATCTTATGCATAAATATCAGGATATCACAATAAATAGTGAATATAAAGGAAGATTTGCGGATAATTGTTGTTATGCTATATAATACATCTCAAAAAACAAGATTTATTTTGCAATTTACACAAACAGAGAGGAATTAGATATGACTTCTAAAGAGAGAATGTTGATTGCTATTAAAAACGGTAAAGCTGATCGAGTGCCGGTGGCTCCGGATATATCCAACATGATTCCCTGCAAACTGACAGGCAGGCCATTCTGGGAGTTTTATCTACAGGATCCTCTTTCAGGTGGAGGAGTCAGGGTCAATTTAGCTAGAGCCTATCTTTCAGCAGTAAAATATTTTGGCTTTGACGGATGGGACGGTGGTTATGTTACTCTAAATACAAGCAAGGAAGAAAAGAAGGAATTTCAAAGAGAAATTATAGAAAAGGATGAAGAGAAGATCGTTGCCAAAGAATACTTTCACACTCCTGAAGGAACATTATGGCAGGAAATGGTCTATGGAATTGATAACCCTCCAGCACTCCGAAGAATGTTAATCAAAGATTTTAAGAAAGATTTTTCTCTCTATCTCAAGTACTGGTTTCCTGACCCTTCTTCCTGCGATGATCGAGAATTCCAGAAATGGAAAAAAGAAATGGGGGATTTTGGTGTTAGTGCTTTGTCTATACCTTGTCCAGGGTTGCATGTTTTGGTGAGCCTGATTGACGGAGGCAATAAGATGAGCAGCATGGAGGCTTCAACTTATGCGTACTATGACTATCCTGAACTATTTCACGAATATGCTCTTGTTTATGAGGATTGGGCAGAAAAAATGACAAAAAGGTTTATTGAAGCCAAACCTGATTATATTATGACTGGCGGCTCAGGAATGATAACTTTACAGTCTTATGAGATATTCAGGGACTTAGGGCTGCCGACTCTAAAGAAGGTTACTAAGTTGGCTAAAGAGGCGGGGATTCCCACCCTTGTTCATTGCTGCGGCAAGGCAAAAGAACTGGTGAAGATCTGCGCTGAGGAGACCGATTTAAGCTGTATCAACCCGTTAGAGATTCCTCCAATGGGAGATTGCAACCTTAAGGAAATTAAAGAGAAATACGGAGATAAAATTGCTTTGATGGGTAATCTCCACACTACAGAAATCATGCTTAAAGGAACAATAAAAGATGTAGAAGATGCCTCTAAAAAAGCTATTGACGATGCTGCGGAGGGAGGAGGATTTATTCTTTCTACCGGTGATCAATGTGGCAGGGACACTCCTAAAGAGAATATCTTCAAGATGGTAGAAGTTGCTAGAACTTATGGAAAATATTAAACAATGGGGAGATTATAAAGTTCTTTATTATCTTGAGTCTAGTTTGCTGGGGATGTTTCTCTTGAGAATCATATAAACACAGGATATTAATATAAGTGATGAGCCAATAAGCATGTACGCTGAAATTTTTTCATTAAATAATAGTATTCCTATGGGAATATTGAATACAGGAAGTAACATGCTGAGAAGAGAGCCAGTTGATACAGGAAGATATTTATAGCCATATGTCATAAAAAGTTGACCAATTGCAGCAGTAATGCCAATCCCAAGAAGCAGTATCCCTCCGGAAATACCAACTGAGCATGGTATCAGATTAGCAGGGATAACAACCAGCCAGAAACCTATTATGCACTGCGCCATGAAGATGGCATAGGAAGAATCTGTATCATGTAACTTCTTTACACACACTATAGCAATACCGCTTGTAATAGCTCCTACAATAGCAAGAATATCAAATATACTGAAACTAGAGAGAGTTCCTTGTGCACCACCAGTTACAATTAGAAATATTCCTAGAAAACATACTCCTATCATTCCCCAGCTTGCAAGAGAAATTTTCTCCTTTAAAAATACAGCGCTAATTGCTGTTGCAAATATTGGATAGGAAGAGCTGATAACTGTGCCTTTAGCCATGCCTATCTTTTTTATTGATAAGAAAAACAGGAAAACCGCTATGCCTCCAAATAATCCTCTTGCAAAAAGCATCTTGCTGTTTACAAATTTCAGCTTGATTTTGCGAAATAGAGCTGCTGTTCCGAGTAGTGTAAAACCAATAGCAAAACGAAAAAGCACAGTCTTAAATGAGTCAATGTTTGAAGCATATATAATTAATCCACTCATTATGGAGGAAGCAATGCATGATGCTACCATGAGAAGCACGCCTTTTAGGTATTTTTCACTGCGCATAATAACCCCTATTTTTATAGCGCAATATTAGCACTTATGTTATAATTTGAAAAGTCTTTTACAATTCAGGAGATATTCATTGTTAACATACGATTATAAGTCTCAATCACAGCATGTTTTTACTGTAAGCGAGCTTACTTCAAAGATAAAGGACCTGCTGGAGGAGAGTTTTCCAAGTGTGTGGATAGAGGGAGAAGTATCAAATTGCAGAATGCCTTCTTCAGGCCACATTTATTTTACATTAAAGGATGAGCAGTCCCAGCTTAATGCCGTATTCTTCAGAGGAGCTAACCAGAAAATAAAATTCAGGATAGAGGATGGTCTAAAAGTGCTGGCTCTTGGAAATATAAGCGTATATCAGCGCAGGGGAGATTACCAGCTCATTGTGGGGCTTCTCCAGCCAAGGGGAATTGGAGAACTTCAGCTCGCTTTCCAGCAGCTTAAAAAAAAGCTGCAACAAGAAGGACTTTTTGCTTCTGAACATAAAAAGGCAATTCCTTCGTTTCCAAGAAGGATTGGGATTGTAACCTCTCCAACAGGCGCTGCGGTCAGAGACATTATTAATGTTATTAATAGACGTTTCCATCAGGTAGAGATCCTTATTAACCCTGTCAAAGTTCAGGGAGAAGGCGCTGGGAAAGAAATAGCTAAAGCAATAGATGAGTTCAATGAGACAGGAGACATGGATGTTTTGATTGTTGGAAGAGGTGGCGGGTCTATGGAGGATCTGTGGGCATTTAATGAGGAGATTGTTGCAAGAGCAATATATAATTCAAAGATCCCTGTTATTTCCGCAGTTGGCCATGAGATAGATTTTGTAATAAGTGACTTTGTTGCAGATCTGCGCGCGCCAACTCCATCTGCAGCAGCTGAACTTGTTGTTGGAGAGATGGAGCAAATCACTCAAAAAATCAGAGATTTTCAAACAAGGATTTATGCAGCACTTACAAATAACCTGAGTTTAAAAAAGGAAAGATTTTCCAGTTTATTGTCTTCTTATGTCTTGAGATATCCAGAAGAAAGGTTATTCCAATATAAGCAAGAGATTGACGATTTTTCCGAAAGGATAGAAAGAACATGTTCTCATATACTGGAGCTTCTTACAGAGAGGCTAGTGAATCTTTCCGGCAAGCTTAATATGCTCAGCCCCCTTGCAACCCTCTCCAGAGGATACAGCTATACCCTAAAACTACCCCAGAGAACATTAATTACCAATGCTCGTCGGGTAAGACCACACGATAAGGTAGAAGTCAAGCTTGCAAAAGGCGCAGTGATCTGCGAAGTAGAGAAAACCGTGCTTAAATCCTAGAGCAGCTTCCGATACAACAATTCTGTTTGCTGCGCCATTATCCGCGCATTATAATTCGATTTGATAAACTTGTTTGCATTTCTGCCAAGTTCATTTGCAAGACTTTCATTATCAAGAAGCTGTACTATAGCATCTGCTAACGATCTTGCGTCTTTGGAAGGAATTAATAAACCTGTTTTTTCATGTTCAATAATTTCTCTTATCCCGTCAACATCCGTTCCTACAACCGGTTTCCCAAGATACATTGCCTCAACAAGCACTCTTGGCAGTCCTTCAAATAAAGAAGGCTGAACAATTACATCACACATGGATATAACATTTGCAATGTCTTTTCTGTATCCAAGAAACCTTACATGTTCATGAATATTTAATTCTCTGCAAATACTCTCAAGGTATTCTCTTGTTATGTTGTCTTCTCCGCATATTGCAAACGCAGCATTTTTATGTCCCTCCAATACCATTTTGCAAGCCTGGAGGAAATGTAGATGACCTTTTTTACCAACCTGCTTATTTCTAACTCTTGCAATTATACCAACCAGTTTCTCTCTCTCTTTATGAGTATCTATCTCAACATTCAACCTCTCAAAATCAGTTCCATTAATAATATGAATTACTTTATGCCTAGTTATTTTAATTTCTTGAAGCAGGTCTTTTTTTGTTGCATCAGAAACAGCAATGATCTTTTTCGGCATGTGTTTCAGGACAAATTTATAAAACCGGGCATTAAAGTTATTAACTCTTTTTTCCTCCTGATTCATATTTATGCGGTCATGGATTGTCACAACATGGGGAATCCCAAGAATTAGAGACGCAACGGCGCCCAGCAGATCCTCTCTTCTATTGTGTGTGTGAATAATGTGGATATTATTCTCATGGATAATTCTTATTATATTTTTTAATGAGCGGAAACTGAACTTAGATGAAATTTCATTGTACGCTATTTCAAAACCCTCCTTTTTTAATACTGCTCCAAATTCACTATTCTCAGGGACTGCAGTAAGCACGCTGAATTTCTTCTTATTAAGATACTTTACAAGCACCCTTATATGTTCCTCGTTTCCTCCGAATACTCTTGAATTTGATACCTGAAGTATGTTTATGTGTCTCATTTCATTACAATATCATTTTCTGTAAAATATACACTATCTGCCTTTATAAGCTGAGGAAGTTCCCAAACTTGTTTTACTTTAGCTTTTTTATTGATAAGCCTTATAAGATAATCAGGCAAATAAGTCTTTCCTAAGACAATGTTATTGATTTTAAATATAAATTTATTTCCATTTTCTGTTCTAAGCTCACATATCGCCTTGATAGGCAATTCTTTTATGAATTTTGTCCTACCCTGTATAATGGCATTATTATCCTCAAAATAAACTTGTTGTGCATATATCTTTTTTAATTTCTCCTTCAAAAATTCCCTGAAACAATCTTTGGCTATTATTAATTTCAGCTGCTGAGCATTGCCTGATTCCACACTAATAGTAGAATGAAACAGTAGATCATCTATATTAAGTTTAATCTTGCTCCAGTTGAGATGAATCTTTGCATTTATACCGCGTTTCAATCTTAGATTATCCGTCATTATAACTATCTCATCAAAATAGCCATTTCTGAAATTCCGTGATGGATTTATGCGCATGTTTAGATTGACATCAGAAGAAATTTTACTCTTGAATCTATATTCTAATAATTCTTGTATTTTAGACACATCTAATTTCTTTTTGATATCCTCGATTTTAATGTCTTTTCTCAGCGCAACCTTATACACACCGAATTGCTCCTCTCCTCTTTTGTATATTCTATGTACAGAAGCGACTTGATACCATGCTGTTTTCCAATCTTTCTTCAGTGCATCACTAATCACGAGCATCATACTTAGGTCATCTCTGTATGCAACAATATAGATGTCTTTATAAAACTTGTCGCGTACATCTTTTTTGAATTCTTCAATACCGTTATACAGGAGCGTTTTCATGCGCCATTCTTTGCCATAGCAGTAATACCACATCTCCCATGGAACCTCCCGCGTGAAATAAATAATACTATTTGAGAGCGCATTATTCTTTAGATATACAGATACATCACTCATGCCATCGCTTTTTGAATAAACTGCGCCCATATCCAATTCCCCGATATTCTTTGTGGAGCAAAAACCGGATAGCACTATTACTAAAATAAAACCTGCTCTTATAAACCTATTTCTCATTACAGGAGATTTGATAATGTAATTAAGGACTCTGGCAAGGACTATGATCATAAAAGGGGATATTAGAAGCAGGTATCTGTCATATACCTTAAATTGGAACACAACAAAGAGAAGTATGTGAGTATATACAAAAACTATCAGAATAATATCAGCAATAATTTCAAATCTTCTCTTAAATTCAATATTAAAGAAAAGCCTTATAGAGTTATAAGCTAATAAAGGAATTGACAGGATAAACAGGATATTTAATGGTATGGAATTGAAAGTAAGTTTTATATACTGCCACCATTGTTTGATTCGCTCAAAGAAATTTTCAAAATCAAGTGTAAATACACCGCTTTGGTGTGAAAACGCCTTTCCCATCATGCCGAATCTTGGCCTCTGGCATAGAGCTGACCAAGCAAAGATCAGTGCCAGGATAATTAGGCAGCCATAGATCCACTTGGAATATTTTTTCAGATATGATTTGTAGGGGCTTGATTCATCAAGCCCGCGGGTCGGATTTATCCGACCCCTACATTGCTTCCAAAAAAGCAATATTGAAAAACATATAAATACAGGAACAGCCATAACAGCAGGTTGTTTTGTGCCAAGCGCCAGGCCAAAGACAATACCTGACAAAAAAGTTCTATCAACACATAAAAGATAGAAACTCCACAAAATAAAAAACGCCATAAGTACATCTATAAATACTGTCGGTCCAAATACGATATTATAAGGAGATACTGCGAGTAGAAATGATGCCCAAAGAGCGGTTTTCCTATTAAAAAGTCTTATACAGATGAGATATATCAGGAATATGCCTGCTATACTTCCAATAAAATTCGGGAGTCTGAGAACATTAACATGATTGCCTAAAACCTTAACAAACGGAGCTGCTACATAGAAGAAAACAGGAGGCCTGTCTACATCAGTTGAACGAAAGAGCCAGTCGTCTTTAGTTGCAATATCCAGAATATAGGAGCCGTGCAACCCTTCATCACAATGAAAATCATGTGTTGAGAACACACTCAGCCTGAACGCCACACCAAGCAATATGATTGCAATTAAAGGAACATTCCAATCCCTATTATTCCAAAGTTCGCTAAACTTGTTTATAAATTTCGTATTCATGTTCCAAAAACAATCTTTGATTTTTCAATACTAATATTTTTTATGGGAATTCCTAAGAACAGACTCTTTAAATCAAATAAAGGATTTAGTTTTTTTGAGATTAAAGGCAGTATCCATGAAGGAATCTTTATATTACCAAGTCTTGCATTTACTAAATCTATCTCTACAATAGCCCCATCTTTGATATTAAGTACTCCGCTCAGTTGAAAATTAATATCTCTACCTAATAAATGCGCAGTTCCATTTAATTTCAGATTTTCCCCTGAACCAGTTAAATGACAAGCGCTTACCTGCTTATTTGTACTTAAGATGTGCTTTGTAATATCTTCAATAGAGACCTCTGCATATATGTTATTATTTCGCGCAGGTATAAGTTTGTGATATAAGAAAAGAGCCTTCGGATTTATGTGGACATCTTTCCATGTAAGCCTTATTAGCCCTTTAAATTTTCTGCCAAGTTTTATGCCGGAGGTTGTACAGATAATATCTCCAAGCTCTCCCTTGTTTAAATCAAATTTGCCGGATGCTAAGGTTACCTGGAGTTTTTTGGGATTATGCCATGCCCTTGCAAACATGGGTTTCAGATAAGCTTCAAGTTTTTCAGGATTTTTGTATGAATTAATATTTGCAGAAGCAAGGGTTATGGATGGTTTGAGATTTACTTTATATAGTCTGAAATTTAATTTTTTATGTCCATAAGCATTATAAACATTACTAATTTTGTAATACGTCATTTGCGGATTCTTAGTGAATGCATCCTGAATTTTCTTAATCTGACCTGTATGTTCAAGCAGTAAATAAACTCCCTCATCTACACTGTCCCATATCTCCTCTGAGAACTTCCCAATAGGTATATCGTCACTAAACTCCACCGGTTTAATCTTAAAGCCTTTATCAAAGAAGTAGTAATATGCGTTTGGCCATAATGACCTGGTATAATAAATGGTTGAAGATTTCTCTGCGTTTGCAGAGAAATACTCTGCTGCATTCTGAAACCCGTCTTCATTCTCCCATCCTGCACCAAATCCAAAATTCTTCATGCCATCCAGTGTTCCTGAAAAAAGACTGATGAATAAAATAAAAAACAAACCGAAAGAAAATATTTTCATAAAAACAGGAGATTGCTGCTTATTTCTTAAATTGGCGATAAGTCTGCTAAAAGCTTCCATGAGCAGTGACAGGTATCTGGCCAACAATATAAACACAAAAGGTATAATAAACATCAGATAATGAGGAGAGAATCCAAACCTGAATAAGGTGAAAGTTCCAAGCATAAGAGCAATATATCCGGCCACACATAAGCTTATGATATTCTTGCATCTGGGCTTATTTTTGAGGCTCAGAATTTCATAAACAATTAATACAGGAATATTGATCAAGAAAAACATGTTCACGATTGAGCTGTTAGTAAATTTTGAATACAAACTCAGCCAGCGAGAAAGTCTTGATGTAAATTCTCCTGTCATGATTTTAAAGACTCCACCTGTTGCGTTTACCTGAAATATAATACCCAGTCTTGGATCTTCAAAAAATATCGCCCATATAAGCAGGATTGCAAACACTATAGAGAAACCCAAAACAAGTTTTGTTAAAGGCTTTTTTATATAGAAATTAAATTCAGAATGCTTTGTTTGTGCCCATTCCATGTATCTTAATATTATGAAAAAAGCTCCAATAATTGGCATGGCAAGCACACCGAATTGCTTTGCGCAAAAACACAGGCCAAGAAAAATCCCGGCCCAGAATTCCTTATAGATGCACAGAAAAGATAGAGAGAAAAGAAGCAGACAGGCAAACAGAGTATCTTCAAAAACTGTTGGCGCATAAAGTATATTATATGGAGAAATTGCCATAAGGAAACTGGCTATTATTGCAGTGTTTTTATCAAAGCATTTGCAGCATATTTGATAGACAAGCCAGATGCTAAGCAGGCTTGCAAAGAAATTCGGAAGCCTGGCAGTGTTATCTCTAAATCCAAATATTCTAAAAAATGATGCTACGGTGTATGGAAGCATAGGAGGCTTGTCAACGTCTTCAGCCTGAAAGAACCAGTCTCCTTCAAGAGCAATCTGAGCTCCTCTAAAGCTGTATAGAGCTTCATCTCCATGAAAATCCCCTAATCCAAACACACTTATACGCAATAAAGCTCCAAGAATAAGAATTATTATCAGGAATAAATTTTTATTCTGATTCAGGGAAATTAGTCCGGTAATTAGTCTACGAAACGATATTTCAGAAGAGACCAAATTGCTATCACTCCATCTTTTTTCTTAATTTTCTTGCCTTCTTCGTATGAGCGGGGATTGTATTTGATTGGTACTTCACAAATTCTATATCCTTTTTTTCTAACTTTTGCAGTGAATTCCGTACAGAACTCAAATCCAAAGCATTTTAAATTAATGCTGTCCATAACCTCTTTTTTGAACATTTTATAGCATGTTAATACATCTGTAACGAATGGAAGGTAGAGAATATTTGCTATCAGACTTACTAAGATATTCGCCAGATAATACTGAAAATACATCATCTTGTTTCTTCCCTTAATCCTTGAGCCATATACGATCATAGCGCCGTTATCTATCTGCTTTAACAATTTATAATATTCCTGCGGAGAATACTCCAGATCAGCATCCTGCACAACTACGACATCTCCTTTTACATGCTTGAAACCTGTTCTAAGGGCAGCGCCTTTACCCATGTGCTTTCTATGAAAAAAAACTCTGAGATTTGCATATTGAGAAACCAGTTCTTTAAGTATTTCACGCGTTCCGTCAGTAGATACATTATCAACAATTATAATCTCTTTATTGATATCCAGCACATCTACTCTTTTTACGATCTCTCTGATAGTATCCTTTTCATTATAGCATGGTATAACAACTGATAGCTTCATATAAAAAGTGTCCTCGTCATTTTATTTTGAGAGTATATTATCATAAAAAGATATTTATCAACAGGTTTTTGGTTTATACAGAATTAACTTTAATAAACTTTTTCTTGCTAAAGTTATAATACTATGTTATATTCAAATCGGAGGTAAGAATATGCTAAAAACAACACTGGCCGTTAAAATTAGTCCTGATATCAGTGATCGTGTCAAGGAATTCTGTATAGGACATGGAATCAAGTATGGTTTCTTTGTGGAAAAAGCGCTCCAGGAGCGACTGGAACGCGAGGAACTCAAAGAAGATCTGCTGGATATGAAGATGCTGCGCGAAGAAGAAAAGTCTGCAAAAAAGTCTCATCTACATTCATAGAATAAAACACAGAAAAGAGGCGTACAGGTAGAGGCTCAATATCTTGAGCCCAATTTCATCTTGGGATAATAGTTTTTAAAAACTTTTTTATGGATTCTAGTTTTCGCAATATTTCTTATACTTCCAAATCAATACACAGGCTAAAATTACAATGCTTACAAATATCCAGATATATTTGCGCATAACGTCGCGCATGAACCTCGGCTTGCCCGTAGCGGGCAAGCCGTAGTGTTCCATGCGATTGTTGGTCGACTGTTTTTATGAATACGTTCTGCTTACGCATGCTTGGCCAAAATCCTTTGCTGCACGAAGGTTTTTGCAAGGCATCCGAACAGGCGGGCTGTGGTTGTTATTCTTGATCCGTAGGCTTTGTGCGTCAAGCGTAGGTAAGAGAAGGGCGTTAACACAGCATCGCTGACGAAAGCCATGATCCGAATAGCGACCCGACAGATGAATCTGTGGCGATGCAAGGCAAGCCAACGTATGACCTTTGGCGGATAGACCGCTGCCATTTTGATCAAGCGGTTAAGCGGGGTCGGTGCAAAAGCCAGGTAGTTGACGCAAGGATCTGTCGTGTTAATGCCATCGCGAACCACTCTTTGTTGAAGTTCAGTCCCCTTAAAGAAGCGCAAGCTGAATATTTGAAACTGGAAAGGCCGCGGGATCGAGAGCACGGTCTTCAATGTTTCGAGAATGTCGAGTTCGGTCTCGTATGGGTTGTCCAAGATCACATCATACACAGCGCATATGCCGACTTCGTGGATAATCCGGGTTGTCTCCAAGAATCTCGATTGAGTAACCGGGCGACGATAAACTTCCCGGTTTACACGGCCACTGCCGGACTGAAGCCCCAACATGATCCAGACCAATCCGGCCTGCTTGAGAAGCACCAGAACTTCGCGTCGAATGTGAGATGGTGTGGTGCGAAGAATAAACGGTATGCCCACTTGCGTCTTGTACTTATCCGCGAAATCGGCCAACCACTCCGAACTATTTGCGAGGAAGCAGTCATCTTGAATATTGACCGTGATCAAATCTGGACATGCTAATTTCTCATTCACGAGTTCTTCAATAACATTTGTCACGGATCGGGAACGAATGTCCCATCGCGGATAAAGCTTGCGATATGCGGAGTTACAGCAATATGTGCAGGCAAAGGGACAACCACGCGTTGTTGTGATGTTAAGGAAACGACCGCCGTAGCGGGCGTACTTTGAAAAAAGGAGCCGATCCATGGGCAGTACTTGTCCGTGGTGGACTACATACATTTCGGAGGGTAGATGGCGGGGAAAGGGAAGCGTGTCCAAATCATCTATCAGTGGGGCTGGATGACTATCCACACGTTGTCCGTTTCTGTTACAGCATGTACCCGGTGCCCCAGCAATATCCTCTCCACAAGCAACTCGCTCGACAATATCGAGGAACGAGTTTTCACCCTCCCCACGCACAATTGCATCCCCATATTGCAGGCAGTCTTCGGCATCAACGGTGGCATGAATACCTCCGAAAACAAGCAGTACGTCAGGCATCGCCGCCTTTATTTTGCTGGCGCAAGAGAAGGCGCGTGGAGACTCTGGCGTCATAATGCTCAAACCAACTACACGGATATGACGTTCCAGCAAGAAAGCCACAACTGCGTCATTGGCTAAGGAACTGAAGTATGGAATCAGGATTAGATGCGAGGCAATACCATGCGCCAGTAGATAAGCATGTATGTATTTCGCCCCAGTAATATCAGCGTTGTCCTGAAACGATAGTATTGCTACTGGCGTGGACATTTCTTTGCGGTTAACCATAAGATTCTTGTTTCCTGTCACACTTCTTCCGGCCAACATATATCATTGAACCGCTACCGTTACTTTAATGCTATCGTACTAATAATTCTCGAAACTTCAATAAAAAAATGCACGAAACCCGCATTTTTAGCTCATTCTTCCGTTTTGCATAGCTATGTTTATTATTAAGTTGGTAGCCGTATAATAATAAGATTTTATTAACTATTCATGGTTGTATGGAAAAGTTTGAACAATAAGGAATATCCAGAAAAACACTGGATTCTTCGATCAAGTCGAAGAATGACGAAGAGATTACATTCCCCTGAATCCCTCTTCAAAGGGGAATTTTTTTTTGCAATAGTTCTTATATCTCCAAATCAATACACAGGCTAAAATTACAATGCTTACAAATATCCAGATATATTTGCCCATAAGAGGAAGAGTAAATGAACTGTACCATATTCTGTTTATAACCTCTCTTGCTGACATATGTTCTTTAAATATATACAAATAATCCCATATATACTGTCCTTCGTATGAGTTACACTGTTTATTGTAGTATACCAGATTTGCCTTTGTCAGCAAAAAAAGACAGTATGAATATATGGCTGAGAGACCTATCAGACTTTTAATTAAACCAGTTTTTTTATATCTATCCATGAATGCGCACAAGCCAAGTCCTAAAAATGGGATTGTACATGTTAAGTATCTTTGAGCGTAGCATCCACCGGCATTATATTCTGTTCTCGTTCCATAGACAAAGGCTATTAATAAGAAATTAATCAGAGCTATTATACCTGCTAAAGATAACTTTTTATCTATATTTTTAATAAGAAATGCCAGTCCAATAAAAGAAAGTGTAAAGCACGGAAACCACAACAGAAAGCCATGATCAACTGAAAACAAAAGGTTTATAACAGGTGGTGGTATTTTTAGTATGCTTATCCACCCGTAACCGCCGTATCCTGCCTCAAACCATGAGCCGAACTGCGTATGGCACTGATATATTGAGAGAAAAAATACTACAACCAGAGGAGCTGTATAAATAGCTGTATTCTTTATGATTGCGGATTTTTTTAATCCTCTATAACTGAGGATAAGAGCAAAAAGATATGGGAAAAACAGCAAGCCATTTACATATCTTGTCCATGCGGAAAGAGCAACACAAAGACCAAGAATAAATATTAAGAATATGTTTTTTTCTCCTTTGGCTATCTTTTTCTGCAACAGTATAAATACATAAAAGGATGACGTGACTAAGAAGGTACTTGTCGCGTGACTGAAGCCGTTTGTCGCATAATAGAGAAGAGGGCTTGCAAAAAAGCATACAAGTGTTGTGAACAGGCTGATACCTCTTGAGAAATTTAATTCAATAAGAATCTTAAACAAGATTATCATAGCAAGTATTGCATATATATTGTGAGCAAAGATCACAGATAATACATTTAGGAATTTCCCGGAACTCAGCCCCTTATAAGGTAAAGTACGGGGACCATCATTAAAGGAAGGAGGATTGAATTTGATGAATTTTGCCACAATTTGTGAAGCTAAATAGAAAGGCGCGTCAAGAAGAGTCATGCCAAGAGGATAACCAGTTACCCATCTCTCTGTTTTTTCGCAGTATTTGGTCCCATTTCCATTCCAGCCATACATGTTATTGCCAAGGTCAAGGTCTCTATCTTCAATAATAGATTCAAGATTTGCAAAATGTCCCCAGCCATCATTTCCACCAAGCCCGTCTTCAAATATAAGACAATGCAGGCCCAGGACAAGTATGAGGAAAACAAGTTCCCATGAAAGGCATTTCTTCTTAATATTACTCATCATTCTTTTTTAAAGTATACACAATATAAACTCTTTGCACAAACCCGTTTCACGATGTAGAATACATAACTGAATTTTATCACATAATATAAGCGAAACTGGAAAATACAGGAGAAATAAAAATGGTCAGAGTACTTGTTACAGGAGGCGTAGGATTTATAGGGTCTCATCTAACTGAGAAGCTTGTTGAATTGGGGCATGAAGTAACAGTTATTGACAATGTGTCGCATGGAAACCTGAAAAACATTGAATCGGTTGCAAAGAAAATTATTTTAATGGAAGGCGACATGCTTAATTCTGAGATTTTAGAAAAAGCTGTTCAGGGAAAAAAATATGTTTTTCATATGGCTGCGAACACAAATATAGACAAGAGTGTCAGTATGCCGTCATGGAGCGCAGAACAAAATATAATAACTACGGTAAAATTGCTGGAAGCTGCAGTAAAACATAACATAAAAAGGGTGATATTCTCTTCAAGTGCTGCCACTTACGGAGATGTTAAAACTCTGCCCGTAAAAGAAGAAATGCCTCTTTCTCCTATGTCTACTTACGGATTGGAAAAAGTAACGGGAGAAAACTATATGAGGCTGTTTGCGCAGTTATATGACATTGATACAATATCTTTGAGATATTTTGATGTCTTTGGACCGCGTCAGAACGCAGATGTTCCTCACTGCGGAGGGGTGACTATTGCAATCAATCAGATTAATAAAACAGGCTCCTCTCAAATGCTGGGTGACGGAATACAAACGCGGGACATGATTTATGTTGGGAATATAGTAAATGCAAACATTCTCGCAATGGAAAAACAGTCTGATGCAAAAGGAGCTGCATATAATATTTGCACAGGTAGGTCTGTATCAATAGCAGAACTTCACGATAGAATTTCCATGTTTATGGGAGTTGATTCCTCAAGAGAATATCTGCCGTTTGGAAAAGGCAATATACTGCATTCCAAGGGTGACCCTGCTTTGGCTAAAGCTGAACTGGGTTTTGAAGCAGAGATTGATCTGGATGAAGGGTTAAAAAGAACTATTGAGTGGAGCAATGACAAAAATGGTTAAATTTGGATTTCGGATCTTCTTGCTTCCGTTCTTGCTATTAGCCAGTACCTGCGGATTTGCTCAACCCAAAATTGTGAGAGTATTGGTTTGTAAATCCAATACTTCGCTCACGCTTTCTTCTAGAGGTCCTGTTATTATAAAGACAGGGAACAAAATATTAAAAAGAGAAAAGAGATTGGAAGGAATCATCTTAAAGCACAAAAGCAATTTCATAAAGTTCGGAAGAGGCAGATACAAAACATTAGATTTTTTATCAAAGGGCTTCCCCATATCAGTGAATAATAAAGCATATAGAGGGAATATTAGAATAAGTGTTCACCAAAAACAGCTTTTTGCAGTTAATTATGTTGATATAGAGAGTTACCTAAAGAGTGTTGTTCCATCCGAGATGTTTCCCTCCTGGCCTACGGAGGCCTTAAAAGCACAGGCAGTTGTAGCGCGTACGTATGCGCTTTATCGCAAAGCTGGCCCGAGTAAAGAATATGACTTATGTTCAGGAGTAAGGTCTCAAATGTATAAAGGAGTATGTTCTGAAACAAGTAAGAGTAGTGTGGCTGTGTATTTGACAAAAAAAATGTGTCTGTATGACAATAAAAAACTGGTTCCAGCTTATTTTCACTCAACATGCGGCGGGCATACGATCAATGCAGACAGCATATGGGGAAATGCGCTAGATTCCATAGAAGGTGTTGATTGCAGGTTCTGTAAGGATTCTCCCCATTACGAATGGGGAAAATCAATAGGAAAAAGAAAACTCGGAAAAATCCTGAGCAAGAGTGGGTATGAGATAAGTAAAGTTAAAAAAATAAGGATAGTAAAAGATAAGCCTTATAAGATTTTCATAGAAGATAAATATGGAAAATCGCACGTATTGGATATGAGTAAATTCAGATTTCTTGTTGGGTCTGAGATAATCAGAAGTAATAATTTTAGAGTTAAAGTCGGGTGGTTTAGAGTGAAGTTCAAAGGAAACGGATGGGGACACTGTGTAGGATTATGCCAGTGGGGAGCACGAGGCATGGCTCTTAAAGGAGACAGCTATAAACAAATCCTGCAGCATTATTATCCTAACCTTGATCTAAAAAGAATGTTTTAAATGCATATTTCTCTTTTTGATTATTCTCTTCCGGATAAACTAATTGCGCAATATCCTGCCTCTCAACGTGATAAATCCAGTTTAATGATTATTAACAAAGAAACCGGAGATATTACTCACGGATCTTTTTCTAACATAGTTGATTATCTTTCCAAAGATGATTTGTTGGTTATAAATAACACAAAGGTAATACCTGCCAGATTGATAGGGATAAAAGAAGCTACAGGAGCTCGCATAGAAATACTGCTGGTCAGGGATTTGGGCAACAACATATGGAATGTACTTGCAAGACCGTCAAAAAGACTCAAGACAGGAACAATTATTAATTGCGATGATAAACTTTCTGCAGAGATCATGAGAAAGAATGAAGACGGCATAGTAACCCTTAAGTTCAATTTCTCAGGTAATTTTATGGAAATTATATCCAAAATTGGACAGGTTCCTCTTCCTCCATATATAAAAAGATCCAGTATTAAGTCCTATGATACTGAAAGATATCAGACAGTTTATGCTAAAGAAGCCGGGTCTATTGCCGCTCCAACTGCAGGACTGCATTTTACAAAAAAGTTATTGGATGAAATCAAAGAAAAGGGGATTCAAATCGCTGAGGTAACGCTTCATGTTAGTCTTGGCACATTCAAACCTGTTACAGAGACAGAAATAGAAAAACACAGAATGCAGTCAGAATATTATGAGATAACAAAAGAGACGTTTCCCACAATAAAAATGGCCATTCATGAACAAAAGAGGATAATAGCAGTTGGCACAACAGCCATGAGAGTTCTTGAATCAGTGGATTTCAATGCTGATAATCCAAAGAAAAATCTTTCGGCATGGACAGATATTTTTATATATCCCGGATATAAATTTAAAGTAGTAGATGCTATTATTACAAACTTTCATCTTCCAAAGTCAACTCTCTTGATCTTAGTATATGCTTTTGCAGGTAGAAAACTTATAACTAATGCATACCAAAAAGCAATTAAAAAGGAGTACAGGTTCTACAGTTACGGGGATGTAATGTTTATCACATAGCAACATCAACTTGACAATCAATGGTCAATAACTATAATGCCAGCAGTGAATTAAGAGATTAGGGAGAAGCATGAAGCTTGACGGGAAAACAGCAATTGTAACTGGTGCGGCTCGGGGTATTGGCAAGGAAATAGCGTGTAGCCTGGCAAAGGAAGGCGCAAATGTTGTGATTTCAGATATAGATCTGGAACATGCAGAGCAAACAGCAGCTCAGATAAGAGAAATGGGGAGAAAAACACTGGTTGTAAAAGCTGACGTTTCTATGCCGGAGGAAGCTACAAACATTGTAGAAAAAACGATTGACAAATTAGGAAGCCTAGATATACTCGTCAACAATGCTGGAATAACCAGGGACAACTTTATTTTGCGCATGAAGAATGAGGACTGGGATAAGGTATTGGCAATAAATCTTAAGGGTGTATTCAACTGTATTAAAGCCTCTGCGAAAATTATGTTAAAGCAAAGAAAAGGTCGAATAGTAAACATGGCATCCATTATAGGATTAATAGGCAATGCAGGACAGGCGAATTATGCTGCTTCTAAAGCAGGTGTAATTGCCCTAACTAAGTCTTCTGCTAAAGAATTCGGCTCAAGAGGAATAACTGTTAATGCTATAGCGCCGGGTTTTATAAGCACAAGAATGACAGAAGTGCTTCCTGAAGAGATAAAGCAAAAAATGCTGAGCAATATTCCTCTTGGTAGATTTGGCCTACCTACTGATGTTGCAAATCTTGTTTTATTTCTTGTCTCTGATGAGGCAAATTACATCACAGGACAGGTAATTAATGTAGACGGTGGAATGGTAACTTAAAGTTTAAAAAAAGGAGGAAATGGAGTATGGCAAGTGAAAAAAGAGTGAAAGAAATTATTGTTGAACAGCTTGGTGTAAAGCCAGATGAGGTTACTAATGAGGCATCATTCGTTGATGACTTAGGTGCTGATTCATTAGATACAGTAGAACTTGTTATGGCACTTGAAGAGGAATTTGATATTGAAATACCTGATGAAGATGCAGAAAAGATTGTTACAGTTGCGAATGCGACAAACTACATAGATAAGCACGTCCAGTAAAAGCATTTCGGTTATAGTCATGGGAAAAAATAGAGTTGTTGTAACAGGCATAGGTGCGGTAACCCCTGTTGGTAACAATACTGATGTTTTTTGGAAAAACATATGTGACGGAAGAAGCGGGGTAGATCGCATCGCTTTATTTGATCCAGCAGATTTTGATAGCAAGATAGCTGGGCAGATTAAAGATTTTGATCCTTCTATGTATCTTGGCCAAAAAGATATAAGAAGGATGGATCGCTTTGTACAGCTTGCTGTTGCCTGTAGTAAAATGGCTTTAGAAAATAGTGGATTAGATCTAGATAAAGAAAATAAGGACAGGATAGGCGTTCTTATAGGTTCTGGAATTGGCGGATTAAAGGTAATTGAAGATCAGCACAATGTGCTCTTGCAGAAAGGACCTTCAAGGGTATCTCCTTTTCTTATTCCAATGCTGATAATAGACATGGCCAGTGGGCATGTTGCAATTCAATTTGGTCTTAAAGGACCAAATTTCGCAATCGCTACCGCATGCGCTTCAGGATCTCATGCAATAGGTGAGGCTTTCAGGATTATCCAAAGAGGAGAAGCGGACATAATGGTAACAGGAGGAACAGAAACTGCAATAACTCCTCTTGGTGTTGCCGGCTTCTGTAAGATGAAGGCTCTTTCTACAAGGAATGAGGAGCCTGAGAGAGCAAGCAGACCGTTTGACAGGGATAGAGACGGTTTTGTAATAGGGGAAGGAGCAGGTATTCTGCTTCTTGAAGATTTGGATCATGCGAAAAGGAGAGGCGCTGCCATTTATGCAGAATTAGCAGGTTTTGGTATGACTGCTGATGCATATCACATAACATCTCCGTCTCCAGAGGGTGAAGGAGCCGCACGAGCAATGAAATTGGCTCTGGACGATGCATCGCTAAATCCCGGAGATATTGATTATATTAATGCACATGGTACTTCAACTCCTTTTAATGACAGATGTGAGACAAAGGCTATTAAAACTGTATTTGGGGACTATGTAAAAAAAATACCTGTGAGTTCAACGAAATCTATGACAGGTCATCTTTTAGGAGCAAGTGGAGGGGTTGAATTGATAGCATGTGTCTTAAGCATGAAGCATGGCATCATTCCCCCAACCATAAACTATGAAAATCCGGATCCTGAATGTGATCTTGATTATGTGCCCAACACTGCTAGAGAATGCACGGTAAAATATGCAATATCAAATTCACTTGGTTTTGGCGGTCATAATTCAGCTTTAGTTGTAAAAAAGTATTAAAAAGGAGATAAAAATATGGATTTTAGTTTAACAGAAGAACAGCAAATGATGCTTGAGGAAGTTAAGAAAGTTTGTGAAGAGAAAATAGCTCCCAGAGCAGAAGAGGTTGACGAAAAAGGTGAATTCCCGAAAGAGAACATTGATCTTCTTGCCAATATGGATTTACTTGGGCTTGTTATACCAGAGGAATATGGTGGGCTTGGCATGGGTTTCTTAACATGGTCCCTCGTTGCTGAGGAAATTTCAAAAGCGTGTGGAACAACGGGTCTTATTTTTGGAGCTAATTTGCTTTGCGTGTATCCATTAATAACTTTTGGTACAGAAGAGCAAAAGAAGAAGTATCTGCCGTCTCTGGCAAAGAATAAACTTGCAGCGTTTGCTCTCACTGAGCCGGAAGCAGGCTCTGATGCTGGGAACGTCAAGACAACCGCAAAACTTGAAGGGGATCAATATATAATAAATGGCAGAAAGATATTTAATACAAATGGTGGAGAAGCAAGCATCTATATTATTATTGCAGCCACACATCCAAATCAGGGACCTCGCGGCCTGAGTGCGTTCATAGTTGAAGCAGATACTCCTGGATTCACAATAGGGCAAAAGTTTAACAAAATGGGGTTCAGTGCACTTCCGAATGTGGAACTTGTTTTTGATGACTGCAAAGTGCCTAAAGAAAACTTATTATTAAAAGAAAGACGTGGTTTTCGGGTGGCAATGGAAACATTTGATGCAGGCAGAATCGGAGTTGGCATAGGCGCGCTTGGCATTGCTGAGGCAGCATATGAAGCTGCACTCAAATATGCAAAGGAAAGAGTGCAATTTGGAAAACCAATAGCATCTTTCCAGGCAATTCAACATATTTTAGCTGATATGGCAACAGAGATTGAGGTGGTAAAATTAATACTTTATAAATCAGCATGGCTTAAGGATCAGAATCAGCCTTTTGAAAAATATGCTTCAATGGGAAAACTAAAGGCTTCAGAGGTTGCCATGCACGTATCTACAAAAGCTGTGCAGGTTTTTGGCGGATACGGATATATGAAGGAATATCCTGTGCAGAGGTATATGAGAGAAGCCAAACTATTTGAAATAATAGAAGGCACCTCTGAAATCCAACGCAGTGTTATTGCAAACTTTTTATTAAAAGGACGTTAAATCATGGAAATCATTGTTTGTATAAAACAAGTTCCTGATACTGAAGAAATTAATAGTGTTAAAATAGATTCTCAGACAAACACAATGATTAGAGAGGGAATAAAGAATATTATAAATCCCTTTGATGAGAATGCAATTGAGGAAGCTCTTAAGTTAAGAGAGAAATATGGAGGCAAGGTTACTGTTATCAGCATGGGGCCCAAACAGGTAGAGGCTGCGCTTAGGTCTGCTTTGGCAATGGGTGCAGATGAAGCGATACTTATTTGTGATAGAGCATTTGCTGGTTCAGATACACTTGCTACATCCTACACATTAGCTCAAGCCATAAACAAAATAGGTAAGTTTGACGTTGTATTATTTGGTAAACAGGCTATAGATGGCGACACTGCTCAAGTTGGGCCTGGTGTTGCAGAGCAGCTCGGGATAGCGCAAATAACATATGTCCGAAAAATAGAGATTAATGATAATATATTAAGAGCTGAGAGAGCATTAGAGAATTCTTTTGAGGTTGTAGAGGTAAAGCTTCCATGCGCCCTAACAGTTACGAAAGAGATTAATGAACCTCGTTATGCTTCAATGAAGGGTCTTCTTATGGCAAGAAAAAAACAGATTCATGTCTGGAGCGCTGATGACCTGGATGTTGATAAAGATAAAACAGGCCTGGATGGTTCCCCTACTCAGGTAGTTAAAATATTCACTCCACAGATAAAACATGAAGGGGAGATTCTGGATGGAACACATTCAGAAGTTGTAGATAAACTTGTTTCGAGACTAACAGAACATAAGCTTTTCTAATACTTTCTTTTTCCAATAAAACTCTTTATCCCTCAAGCAATTATCTCAAACTAAAAAAGTACTTGACAAGAAATAAGTAATAGTTTCTACTTGTATTAGATTTGCAAGATAATGATACAAATAGAAACTAAAGGACGCAAAAATAGCATGGCATCAGAAATTAAAGGGTTATTAAAAAGCAAGGAACTGGAAGAGCGAATTGCTGGGCTTATATTAAAAGAAAAGTTACAGGTTGGAGATCCTATTTTATCAGAAAATAAACTTGCTTCGCAGTATAAAGTCAGTCGTATTACGGTAAGAAGAGCTATTTCAGAACTGGTTAATAAGAATGTGCTTTTTGCAGAACAAGGCAAGGGAACTTTTGTTGCAAATCATCATAATTTTAAAAAGGAGAATACAGAATCTCTTTTAACCAGAACAATAGGCTTAATTGTGCCAACAATAAATGTATCTTATTTTTCCGATATTGCCCGCGGAGTAGAGGATGCGGCAAATAATAAAGATTATCATGTAATCTTTTGCAATTCGGATAGTAAATTGGAAAAAGAGAAAACATATATGAAGCAACTTTATAATAAAAAAATGGAAGGATTAATAATATTTCCAACAGGATATTCGTATAAGAACAAATATTGGAAGAAGTTGATAAGAGCTAAGATTCCTTTTGTCATAGTAGATGTCTTGGTAAGTGGTTTAGAAGCTGACTATGTAATTACTGATGATATAGATGGGAGCTACAAAGCAGTAAAGCATTTAATTAATCTCGGGCATAAAAGAATTGGGCATATTAGGGGCACAGAAAATTATTCCACTGCTGAGAAGCGAATGGAAGGATATATGAAGGCCATTTTAGACAGTGGTCTTGAGTTTGATGAGAATTTAATACAGGGTAACAATTTTAGCAAAAGCAGATACGGTTATCTAGCAATGGAGAAATTCCTAAACATGAATCCAAGACCAACAGCAATATTTGCTGCTAATGACACCTTAGCATTGGGGGCATATAATGCAATAATAGAAGCTGGTTTAAGAGTTCCTGAGGATATTGCTTTGGTTGGATATGCGGATTTAGTAGAAAGCAGAAGAATGGATGTTCCTCTAACTACTGTACATCAGCCTGGTTATAAAATGGGAAAGGCAGCATGTAAAAGACTTATTGAAAAGATCAAAAATAAAAAGTGCAATGAAACCAAAAAGATAGTTTTAAAAACTAAACTTATAATTAGAAGAAGTTGTGGAAGTAATAAAACATAAAGAAAGGTGGTGAATTAGAATGTTAAGTAAAATAAGAAGGATTTGGGGAAGCAGGAACTCATTCACTTTAATTGAACTACTTGTTGTAATAGCCATCATAGCGCTTCTTGCATCAATGCTTTTGCCTGGACTTCAAAAAGCAAGAGAAATGGGAAGAAGAGCAAAATGTATAAGTAATTTAAGGCAATGTGGGCTGGCTTTTATGATGTATGCTCAGGATTATGATGGATGGATTGCTCATATGCAAACCGGAACTGCACTCCCTTGGACTAGATGGTCTCGAGCTCTTTCCGATAATGGTTACCTCCCCACTAATCCAGATGTCGTTGTATGTCCTTCCCTTGCGCCTCGCAAATTCGAGGACCGATGGCAAACCTACGGTATAGTTGGCACGCCCACTGCTTATTCTCAAATGGATGGGTGTACAAAAACGGTTTCTACCGACACTGGAGCCAGCGGTTACTTGCACTTTTACAAGTTCCCAACACCTTCAAATTGTGTCCTTCTGGCAGATAGTCTTTCGAGAGGAGGGAATGTGATTCAAGATTGTTGTTTCTACCGTACCCATTCTTCTGGTACTATATTTGGTAACGTCCATCTTAGACATACAGGATCAGCCAACATTCTTCTGGCCGATGGTCATGTAGAATCTGCCGGTAAAACTAGATTAAGAGAGTGCGGGATTATTGCTACTGCGGCGTTGGATGGAACAGTCAGTTATATCTGGTAACAGAGGCATGATGGATGAATTAACTTTTAATGACTATTACAAAAAAAGGAGGAGATAGAGATGTTGAAGAAAATGATGTGTGTTGGTTTAGGTTTGTTTCTGTTTTGTCTTATTTCAACGCAAGGACAGGCAGAGCTGGTAAGTGAATGGAAATTTGATGGGAATGCAAAAGACAGTGTAGGAAATAACCATGGTACGCTTATAGGCAGTCCTACTTGGGCAGCCGATAGATTTGGAGATGAGGGAAAGGCCTTGACGCTTGACGGTGTATTTGTTGATTGCGGAAATGATGCGAGTTTAAGTTTTGGCAATGGTACAAAAGACAGACCATTTTCAATAGAAACCTGGGTTAATATAAAGAACCATATCCTTTTTCAAATAGTGCATAAAACAAATGAGTATACACTAACTAATAATAACCATTTTAGGCTTTACCTGTATGACAGCGACACGAAAAATACTATATATAAATCTGCAGGCCGCTTAATCAAATATGAGGGAAAATGGATACATCTTGTGGTTACTTATGATGGAAGCAGCACTGTTGATGGGATTAATTTTTATATAAATGGTATCATTAGAGGCACTAACGAAGGAACAGTAGGAACCTATACTGCCATGGAAAATAGAGGAGGCTCTTTTCGTATAGGACATGGGGCACGTGGTCTCATTGATGATTTCAGGATATACAATCATGTCTTGAGTCCTGCAGAGGTTGAGGCACGTTGCAAGATTATTCAACCAGTATCCAGGAAA
>Ga0222699_1000137_pt1 | contig 36609 bp, 35 predicted proteins | sample AntAcemetage1452_FD_179824 | JGI IMG/M metagenome (GOLD analysis project Ga0222699, IMG submission 179824) | Saline water microbial communities from Ace Lake, Antarctica - #1452 | ecosystem: Environmental > Aquatic > Non-marine Saline and Alkaline > Saline | place: Antarctica: Ace Lake...
ATTGAAATCTGGATAAAAAATTTAAATATTTTTGTTATGAGAGTTGCTTCGCAGGGGTCATTAGAAACTTATTTGGAAAACCCCCGGCATTTTTTTTGGCTGGGTGACAATCGCTCAGTTTAGGTATAAATCAACATTAATAAGAAATATTCACATAAAAATTACTAATCCGCTTATTTTAAATAAGCGAAAAACATCAATGTATTGAAGTTCCCTCGATGTTGTAGATACAAAATTACATACATAACGTAAAAAACAAGAATTTTCAATGCGATCTAAATTTAATGATAAGATACTTAATTGTGCAATATGCAGAGACGGGATTGTTGATTCAGGCAAAGAATTACAAGGTTCCCCAGAGTCGAGATAACATCAGATATCTTTAACGTTTTAGATAACACCGATAATCAATGTTAGCGATAAGACCTTGAAATAACTTTCTTCTTAAACTGTTACTATAACAAACTAAATTGCATTTCATTATCAACTCCCACTTCAAGTAGTTTTTCTACACTTTTGACTTGACTCTGAAAAATCTCAATTTGAGACCCAGTAATTAAAATCCAATCAAGTTCGTCTGCTAGATAAGATTCATACTCTATCCTTATTGCGTCCTCTTTAGTCGTCGTTTTAGGAGTTGTTCCTCATGATTCCGCTCAACTTTCGCCCATTCTCTTTTTGCCTTGTTTTGGTAATAGTTATCAGGCTTTGGTTTCGTAAAGTCACTAATCGCATCAAGTTTTTTCAAATTTTTAGCTAATATATCTATAAACCATTTATTGCTTTTTTCATTTACCAAGGCTTTTAGCAAATTCCCTTCCAATTTGTTTTGTTCTTTCAAGGCTGAACTTAATTCCTTGTTTAAAGAAGCAATTTTCTTTTTCTTAAATTCAAGTAATCGTTTGATTTGTTTCGCGGATTTTTTTTCTGGCATTGCCGAACCTCCTAATGAATTATTTTGTAATTTAGCCTAAGGCCATCACAAAATATTTATAACTCTATATAATATGCTTGTCAAATAACTGAACAATTCATGATCTCTTACCACTCTTGGAACGTATTCCCTTGTTATATATATAAACACTCAATGAGTGGTTCCTATTATTTAAGCCATCCATTTATAAATCCCATTTTAAATAAATCAAACACGGAGAGGAGGTGAGAAAATGATAAATCAGATTTGTATTATAGGAAATCTCGGAGATGATCCCGTAGTTCATTATTCAGGAAATACCGGTGAACCCGTAGCTAATTTTGACCTAGCGTTTTATTGCGGAAAGGATAAAACCGGATGGATTCGTTGTGTATGTTTTAAGAAAACAGCAGAAATAGCTGAATCACATCTTCATAAAGGTGCTCGTATCGCAGTTGTCGGCAACCTTGATGAAAACGTCTGGACAAATGATGATAACCAGAAACGGAAGAACCATCAGATTATCGTTCATTCGATTGAATTTATTAAAACTGATGGCCGTGGATTTGAAAACGGACAGGACAACGAAACACCATTTTAAACAGGGGAGAGATTAATGACCATACCAAAACCGGTGATTGACGTGCTAGTAAAAGTAGGAATTGAAGTCCTAGATATTGTTCGCACTTTAATCACACGTAAATCAAAAAGGAGAAAAAAACAAAATGAATGAAGCTGAACAGAAACGAAACCAAAGGGCAGAACAGCTTAAGGTTTATCAAACAGATCAGGAGGATTTTTGGGTTGAAAGCGCAGACGCTAAAATTGCATATCGTGTCTTCTTCAACCTGGAACGAGGAGTTGGTCGATGCACCTGTCCGGATTAAGGAGCGTTTCACTTGATCCACCGACGCGTAAAGCTATGGCGGTCAACTGTCAAGAGTGTAGCCCTGATGACCGCTTTGTTTTCCCTTCAGGTTAAGTAAAGACTAGATTCTGATTATTATAAGATTAAGTTCAGGCTTTCATAGTTTAAGACAGTTTCCACTTCTGTAAACAAAAAGACCTCCGGATATTATCCGGAGGTCTTTCTTAATAATTGTTAAAAAAAAGGTTTTATTCTGATATGTCTTCTTCGCCCACCCATTTCTGCAGGACATCTATTACCTGCTTTGCCTGTTTGCTGTTTGAAATATTAAACTTGCTTTGGGGTTTGTATTCACCATCTACCTTGCGGTAACGCCGGATTATGTATTTTGTGTCTCCGTAATCTTCTTTTTTCCAGTCATAGTTTTTATATTTAAATACGATGGTTGCCCAGGCACCCTTAGTGAGTATTTCCTTGTCAAGTTCCTTGACTTTTAAGACGCCGTCTTCTTCATAGTTGACGGTTACATCATTAATATCGGAAGCCATTTTTACTCCTTCTTTATGTATCATTATATTTTATGTTTTTTTACTTTAATACTTGTTATTGTCTGCGTCAATATTAATTTTTGATGAATTTCTAAAAAGCCCATCTACTGCGTTGCATTGCAACCTCAGTCATTCCAGCGTACGAGAGAGTACGCCTCATTCCTTCGGTCTTATGCGCCTTGTAGCTGAAATTTTTTATAAATCCATCCAATTTTTGTTTTTAATGAGGGTGTCCATTTTAATGAATATATCTCAGTGCTTTAAGGTTTAAGCCCAGGGAAATATCTGTCTGTAAACGGACAAGTTTCTGCGACAGTCTTATCTCCTTTGTATGGGAACGGATGCTTTCGCCCATTTTTCCCTTGATCGTATCTGATTTTGAGATGATGTTTTCAAGCGTTTCATGTTCATTGAGAAGTTTTGCTGATGTTTTTAAACCCACTCCGGGTACTCCGGGAATATGATTGGTGGTATCTCCCGCAATGGCAAAAAGGTCTGTGATCTGTTCAGACCTGACCCTAAATTTATCTTCAACATATTTTTTGTCAAGATTCCGCTTGTTAAAATGGTCACGGACAAAAATGTTCTCTGATAAAAGCTGCAGGAAGGATTTATCTGTTGAGAGGATTACTGCCCGGCCATTTTTTTGAGCGGTTTTGTGTGCAAGTGTTGCGATAATATCGTCTGCTTCTATATTGGGAAAGGTCAGTGAAGTTATTCCCATTTCAAGAAAAGAGGATTTGAAATTGTTAAGGTTTTTTTTAAGCTCATCGGGCATTGGCGGCCGGCCCTGTTTATAAACAGGTAAAAGTTTGTGCCGCCAGCTATTTTCATGGCTGTCAAAAATGCAGGCTGCGTGTGTTGGGCCGGTTTCCCGGATGGCGCGCTTAAGAGAGTGTATGGTTGATTCCAGGGCGCCCTTAATATGCTCCGGTCCCTCTCCGCCGGGATGCGCGGCATAAATTCTGCGTATAAGGTTTAAAGCGTCAATAAGTAAAAAGTTTATTTCCATGGTAATTATCCTCGCCTATAGGCGAGGCCTTAGGTTGGTCTCCAAAGGGGACCATAGAAAATCGGGGCCCCATTTTGGCCGTGCCGCAGTTATAGGTTTTTTTGTGGATCTAAGGCGACGCATGTCTGAGCTCCGACAAATCGGGACGAGTTTGTGACGCCGACCGCAAAAAATTCTATAACAAGGTAATCCCGTTTTACGGGACCGGTCAAAGGGTGCCTTTTCTTTGTTACTTTCTTTGGAGCGAGCAAAGAAAGTAAGGCAAATAATGCTTTTTGTAATAATAAACTTTCTCCCCAAAACGCTAAAAGCTTTTCGGGTTTAACACTGAAAGCCATGGTTTAAGAATAAAATCAAATATGTTCCAGGTAATTAACAACTCTCTCAATCGCTTCGTCAGGAGTTGAAGCGCCTGCAGACACCCCGACTTTTTTGACGTTTTTGAACCAGGCGGGGTCTATCTCTTTTTCTGACATTACCTGGTAGGTCTTTTCATTTAAGCTTTTTGATATCTGGTACAGCCTGTTTGTGTTCGCACTTGTTTTTGAACCTATTATGATTACGATATCATTTTCAAGGGGAAGGGTTTTTATCTCTGCCTGCTTTGATTTTGTTGTTTTGCATATGGTATTAAAGTATTTAAGGTCATCTACCTCTGGTTTTAAAGCTTCGTGGATCTCTTCTGCGTTTTCAATCATCTGGGTGGACTGGATTACAATTGCAGCTTTTTTAAGGTCTTTGATCTTTTGATGCGGTATTGAATCGCAGCTGCTTATGATAATCGGATCCGTGGATATTTGACCTGCTATCCCCTTAACTTCGGCGTGGTTTTTATCTCCGATGATTATTATGGTGTACCCGTTTTGCCCCATTTTTTTTGCAATGTTGTGTATCTCGGTTACCATGGGGCATGTTGCATCCACAATTGTATAACCCAGTTTTTCAGCCTTTTCATATATGTTTTTTTCAGAGCCGTGGGCACGGATTATCAGGATTTTCTCCTTTCCCCCGGTTAAGTCGGAAACTTTAATTATTCCCGTATCTTCAACCTGTTTTATGACGTCTTCATTGTGGACAATATCACCGAGCATTTCTATCGTATTGTCTTTTTCTGCTGTTTCAAGGGCGATCTTTATGGCTCTTTTAACCCCAAAGCAGAACCCGGATGTTTTTGCGATATTTACTTTCATGAAATTTTGATCCAGACTATTTTAGGGTTCTCCCATGGGGGGAATTTCTGAAAATAATTAACTTTTTTTATTACTGATAAATCGTGAAGAATAACATTATCCCCTGTATCGGTTCATCAGTTTAATTGTCAGAAAATAGAGCATATTATAATTAAATATATTATAATCAACAATAATATCAAGTCTTATAAAATGTGTTTGCTCATATTTATGCAGTTGTTATAATATAATAAAAATTTAGAATTTTGCAAATTAGTAATTTATTTGTTTTTTTAGGATTGAAACCGGGTGATTATGAATATTAATATTGATCGCGATGAAGTGCTCAGATATCTTGGATACCGAAATCAGGAAATAGATCCGGGCACAAATTCTTTGATAGATGAAGCCGTCTCCGAGACACTTTTGAATCTTTCCAAACATTATACTTACAGGATCTTTGATCTTGAAAGGAAGGAAGGAAGAATAAATCTTCTTCAAAGCAGGATATCTCTAACGGGGAAGGGGATATCCTCTCATCTTGAGGGCGCAGAAAAGTGTGCCGTAATGGCACTGACGCTGGGTGTAAAAATTGATGAGAAACTTCGTCTTTACACAAAGACGGAAGTTACAAAGGCTTTAATAATGGATGCCTGTGCTACAGTTGCGGTTGAATCGCTGGCGGAAAAGGTGGAGGAAAAGATAAGACATGCTGCAAATGATGAGGGGCTGTTTTTAACTGAAAGGTTCAGTCCGGGATACAGTGATCTGCCGATAACCGTACAGCCGGAAATAATAAAGGCTCTTGATGCCCATAGAAAAATAGGGCTTTCAGCAACTGAAAGCTGTTTGCTTATCCCTCAGAAATCTGTAACAGCGGTTGCGGGTTTTATTCAGAAAGAGAGGGGAAAACGGATTAAAGACTGTGAAGACTGCAGTAAATATAAGGATTGCCTGTTTCGCAAAGAAGGGAAAAAGTGTGATTGATATAATTTTCAGGAAGGATAAATTTGTTTTTTTAGACGGTGCAATGGGAACTCAGCTTTTGAAAGCGGGTCTGGGTATGGGTGACTTTCCGGAGATCAATAACTTTAATAACTCAGATATTGTCAGGGGGATTTATCGGAAATATATTGAGGCCGGCGCAGAGATCATTACCACCAACACTTTCAGTTCTAATGCATTCAAGATGAAGGATTTTGAATATAATTTTGAAGAATCAATAAAAAAGGGTATTGAAGTCGCAAAGAGTGCGGTGTCGGGTCAGAAGGTCGCCTTTGATATCGGACCGATCGGACAGCTGATGGAGCCGATGGGAACGCTATCGTTTGAAGCTGCCTATAACCTGTTCGCCGCCCAGGTAAAGGTCGGCGCAGCTTCCGGCGCAGACCTTGTTTTAATCGAGACCATGACAGACCTTTACGAAGCAAAGGCAGCAGTGCTTGCGGTAAAAGAGAATTGCGACCTGCCGGTTGTATGTACCCTGAGTTTTCAAAAAGACGGAAGAACCCTTTCGGGAGCTGATCCTTTGACTGCTGTTATGGTCCTTGAGGGGCTTGGTATTGATGCGATAGGCGTAAACTGTTCTCTGGGCCCCGCTGAGATGATCCCGATTGTTGAACAGTTTGTAAAGTATGCGACTATTCCAGTTATTGCCCAGCCTAATGCGGGAATGCCTGAACTTGTAAAAGGTGAAACTGTCTACAGCATGGATCCTGAATCTTTTGCAGAAAATATGCGGAAAATGGCTGAAATCGGTGTCTCCGTATTCGGCGGATGCTGCGGTACAAGCCCTGAGTTTATAAAACAGTCAAAAGAAGCTGTTAATGGGTTAAGGCCTTTGGAAACAACTGCTGACAGGATAACGGCGGTGTCATCCGGTTCACGTTCGGTTGTCATCGGAAACGATGTTACTGTTATCGGTGAGAGGATCAATCCGACGGGGAAGAAAAAACTTAAAGAGGCCTTAAGGAACAGAGATTTTGATCCTGTCCTTATTGAGGCTGTTCAGCAGAAAAATGCAGGTGCTATGATACTTGGCGTTAACGCAGGGCTGCCTGAAGTCGATGAAAAAGAGACACTTGCGGCTATGATCAGGGAGATCCAGGCCGTAGTTGATCTTCCTCTGGACATTGACAGTACTAATCCCGAAGCTGTTGAAAATGCGCTCAGGGTCTATAACGGTAAAGCCCTTGTTAATTCTGTTAATGGTGAAGAACGGTCGATTAAAGCAGTTCTACCCCTTGTGAAAAAATATGGCGCCTGCGTTCTGGGCCTGACCCTTGATGAGGGCGGTATCCCTGAAACAGCTGAAGGGCGTTTGGCCATTGCTGAAAAGATCTTAAAGGCCGCAGATTTTTACGGTATTAAAAGAGAAAATGTTTTGATAGACTGCCTGGTATTAACAGCGTCGACCCAGCAGCAGACCGTTATGGAAACTGTACGTGCTGTCCGCATGGTTAAGGAAAAACTGGGTGTTAAAACAGTTCTTGGAATAAGTAATATCTCTTTTGGTCTTCCGGGAAGGGACTTTTTAAACAGTACCTTTCTTGCAATGGCTTTGACCTGCGGTTTGGATGCACCTATCCTAAATCCTTTATCAGCTGCTGTAATGAATGTGGTTAATTCTTTCAGAGTTCTTGCAAATATGGATAAAGGTTCAGAGGACTTTGTCGCAGCTTGTGCAGGTACAATACCGGCAGAAGTTACCGGTCCGTCATCCGGAGCCGGCACCAGAATAAGAGAGAGGACATTAAAAGATCTTGTTATTGACGGTTTGAAAAATGAGGCTGCCGCAAAGACTGTGGAGATGCTTAAAACTCAAGAGCCCATGAAGATCGTTGAGAAATATCTTTTGCCTGCGATGGATGCGGTTGGTGAGAGATACGAAAAGGGGCAGATATTTCTTCCTCAGCTTATGCAGGCTGCAGAGACGGTTAAAAATGCTTTTGCTGTGATTAATAACCGTCTTTCATTAAAAGATAAAAAAAATCTCATAAAGGGTAAAATAATTCTTGCGACCGTAAAGGGCGATATCCATGATATCGGTAAAAATATTGTTAAGGTACTGCTTGAAAATTACGGTTATCAGATAATTGATCTGGGTAAAGATGTTTCTCCTGAGAAAATAGTTGAAACAGCGAAAAATGAGGATGTTAAACTTGTGGGTTTAAGCGCACTTATGACAACAACAGTAAAGAATATGGAAGACACTATCACTTCTCTTAGAGAGCAGAAGGTGCCCTGTATTGTTATGGTGGGAGGGGCTGTCCTAACCCGGGAATATGCCGATATGATCAAGGCTGATTATTATGCCCATGATGCCCGGGAAGCGGTTAAGATTGCGGGGATGGTCTTTAAATAATTCGGAGTGACGAGTACGGATTTTGGAATACATTTAACAAAACAAAAGTGAAACTAAGATTTAAGGTACGGCAATAAACCATTAACCCTTAACAGGTTTTATTATGAAAGGTTACGTTCAGGTATATACCGGTGACGGTAAAGGAAAAACAACAGCTGCCCTTGGCCTGGCATTAAGAGCAGCAGGTGCTGATCTCAAGGTTTTTATCGCTCAGTTTGTAAAAGGTATGGAGTACAGTGAGCTTAAGTCGATCAAACGGTTTGATGATTTAATAACACTGAAGCAGTACGGAAGAGCCTCTTTTATACATGGAGAGCCCACACCGGAGGATTTTGATGCTGCTAAAAAAGGATTTGATGACCTCAAGCAGGCAATCGTCTCGGGTGAATACGCTGTGGTCATAATTGATGAAGCCAATATCGCAATATATTATAAGCTGTTTACGGTTGAAGAATTGATCTGTCTTATTGATGAAAAGCCCGGGCATGTGGAGATCGTTATTACAGGCAGAAAGGCTGATCCGAAGATAATAGAAAGGGCAGACCTGGTCACCGAGATGAAAGAGGTGAAGCATTATTATAACCATGGTGTGAAAGCCAGAAAGGGCATTGAGATCTAAATCTGGAGTTTGGAATGGGGATTGCGGAGTGCGGAATACAAATACGAATGCGGAGTGACGCGTATGGATTTCTGAATGTTTTTCACTCGAACCCTTTTTTCTCTATGTGCCATGCTCTATGCTATTAAATGCAGATTTTATTGATAAATTAAGAGGATAAGCGCTTTGGACAGTCCCTATACCACAACAATTACAGATGAAGCAAAGAAACGCGGAATACGTGTTGAAGTCATTGATCCTGACACGCCGATATATAATCTTGTGTATCAGGGCAGAAAAATCCGCTGCTGTCGCTCGCTTACGGACAGGGTCGGGGCGATTACTTTTCATCTCAGCCAGAATAAATACCTTGCAAATTCTTTTTTAAAGAAAAACGGGTTCCCGGTTCCGGCGCAGGCACTTTTTGATACTTATGAAAACGCGGAAAAATTTCTTAAGCGGTTTAAGAATATTGTGGTGAAACCGTCTTCACAGTGGGGTGCGCGAGGTGTGTCTGTAAGGGTAAAAACAAAAGATGATCTAAGATATGCAATACGGCGCGCAGCAAAGTTTGAGGAATCTGTTGTTCTGGAAGAGTATGTAAATGGTGAAGATAACAGACTTATTTTTATTGATTACAATTTTGTCGCGGCTGTAAGGCGTTTTCCTGCCTATGTTACCGGAAATGGAAAAGATAATATCCGCAGCCTTATTCGTGAGAAGAACAGACTTGCTTCAGGACTGGATCCTGTAAATGTGGTGCCTATTGACAGGGAAACCTTGAGATGTATCTCTGATCTTGGATTTGATTATAATAGCATTCTCAAAAAAAGAAAAAAAATTAATGTCAGAATGAATTCAAATTATCATACCGGAGGTACTGTTGAGGTTGTTACGGATAAGGTGAGAAGGGATCTTGTTGATATTGCCGGTAAGATCGTCGCTCTTGCCGAGCTGCCGGTATGCGGTGTGGATTTTCTAATAAATAAAAAGACCGGGAAATACTGGATTGTCGAGCTTGCACCTGATCTTGCGATTTCTCCAAGAGGCGGGGAAATAGTTGCAACACACTTTATTGACTATCTTTTTCCTGAAACGGTAAGAAAGTCTAAAAAATAGTTTTGGGATTTTGAATATTTAAGCCGGCTTGTCAATTGCCGAATGTAAATCTTATTACTTGACTAATTATACTGGAAATAATAAGTTATTACCTTTGCATAGTCCAACGTGGATTACAGGGGAAAACCGTTAAAAACAGCACAAAGCCCTGCCATATGCGCACTTTAAGTGTCTGCACTAAATAATTTTTGTAAAAAAACAGACAGCTAGAACTTTTTTTGATTGTTAACGGATAAATTATGTTATATTTTATTCATAAACTGTTGAAGTTTCAGGAAATTAAAAATAGAAGAGACTAATGAGTATACACAAATTACCTGCCTTAAAAATTGGAGATCTTGAAATAAATCCTCCCATAATCCAGGGGGGGATGGGCGTCAGAGTTTCAAGAGCTGAACTTGCTGCTGCTGTTGCCAACCAGGGCGCTGCCGGTGTTATTGCGAGTGTCGGGCTTGGGAAATATGAAGAAGCTCCGGCTTCTAAATTTGTTAAGGTTAATGAAGACGAGTTAAGAGCTCAGATCAGGAAAGCAAGAGAACTTACAAATGGTGTGATCGGTGTAAATGCCATGGTGGCTCTTTCAAATTATGAAAAACTGGTCAGGACCTCTGCAGAAGAAGGGATCGACCTGATTATTTCTGGGGCCGGTCTGCCTCTTGAGTTGCCAAAATACACTCTCGGTACGGATGTGAAACTGGTTCCTATTGTTTCATCCGGAAGAGCATTGAAAGTGATCAGCAAAAAATGGAAAAAAAATTATGACAGGTTTCCGGATGCCGTTGTCGTTGAAGGCTCAAAGGCAGGCGGTCACCTCGGGTTTAACCCTGATGATATCATAAACAACAGAATACCATCGCTGGAACAGATTGTTGTTGAAGTTGTTGACGCGGCTAAAGAGATCGGCGTTGATATACCTGTTATTGCTGCAGGCGGTATATATTCAGGGGAAGACATAGCGCGGTTTCTAAAGCTGGGAGCTTCCGGTGTTCAGATGGCCACACGGTTTGTCTGTACTCACGAATGTGATGTGCACGATAAATTTAAACAGGCATATATCAATGCTAAAGAAGGCGATATCACCATTATTAAAAGCCCTGTGGGTCTGCCCGGAAGGGTGATTAACAGTGAATTTGTACAGAGAATAAAAAAAGGTGAAACCATACCTTTTAAATGTCAGTATCAATGTCTCAAGTCATGTAACCCAAAGACAGCCCCATATTGTATCGCAAAGGTTCTTGCAAATGCATCAGAAGGAAATGTTGATGAGGCCTTTGTTTTTGCCGGATCAAACGCATACAGGTGTAATAAGATCGTATCTGTTAAAGAACTTATAGATGAACTTGTTGCGGAGACTGTCGAGAGCCTGAGTGGTGAGGAATGAAGGAAAGAGACACAGTAGTTGTTACCGGTATTGGTGTATTTTCATCTATCGGTTGTGAACGAAATGAATTCTGGAATTCACTGGTCAGCGGTACCTCAGGTATAAAAACCATAAGTGCTTTTAATACTGAAGGACATAAAAGTAAAATTGCTTCTGAGATCCCTTCTTTTAATCCCACCGATTATATTCCCGTAAAACAGGCCAGAAGAATGGCAAGAGTCACGCAGCTTGCAACCAGTGCAGCTGTTGCGGCGGTCAAAGATGCCGGGCTGGATCTGGATAAAGAGACTCCTGAAAGAGTGGGATGTGTTATCGGGTCTGCAGCCGGCGACTGGCATACCATAGAAGATCAGCATGCTGATTTCAGAGAAAAAGGTCCGGGCTGTTTAAGCCCTTTGTCAATTCCAAAAGTTATTTCAAATATGCCGGCCTGTAATGCGGCGCTTGTACTCGGGATCCACGGGCCGAATATGGGCCTGAATACAGCGTGTGCAACCGGTGCTCATGCAATAGGCATGGCCCTGGGTATTTTAAGGCAGGGGCAGGCTGATGTGGTTATTGCGGGCGGGGCCGAAGCAACCATTACTCCGGTTGTGGTTGACGGATATGCTGCCATGAGTGTTCTTTCACTGAAAAATGATGATCCTGAAAAGGCAAGCCGGCCATTTGATCTTGACCGTGACGGTTTTGTGATCGGGGAGGGTGCCGGAATTCTTGTGCTTGAGACGCTTGAACATGCAAAAAAGCGGGGCGCTGAACTGCTTGCTGAGGTTAGCGGGTTCGGCATGACAGCCGATGCATACAGCATTGCAATACCAAAGCCAGATGGAAGGTGGCCGGCAGCAGCAATAAAGCAGGCCGTTAAAGATGCCGGTATAAGTCTTGATGAGGTGGGATATATAAATGCCCATGGAACCGCCACGAGGATAAACGATAAGGTGGAAGCGGTTGCTATTAAGAGGGTTTTTGATAGCAGGAAAGGGGATATGCCTCTTGTCAGTTCCATCAAATCAATGATCGGTCATACGCTTGGTGCGGCGGGAGCGATTTCTGCTGCGGCAACAGCATTATCTGTTTATAATGGTGTGCTTACGCCTACGATCAATTACACAAATAAAGATCCCGAGTGTGATCTTAATATCGTTGCGAATGAGGCAAGAGATTCAAAGATTAGCGCGGCCATATCAAATTCTTTTGGTTTTGGCGGCCAGAATGGAGTTCTGGTTTTCTCAAAGGTTAATTAACCAATTGTTTTGTCCCTTATGTGTCGACTTTTAGGGAAATTCCGCATTTTCTTTGTTATCATAAAATTAATAATATAAAATCCCTTCATATAACTTTAAATAAAAATTTCCTGATAAAATTCAAAAAAACTAAAAACATAAATAAAGCAGGTAAGGATATGTCCGAAAAAGAAAAAAGTAATGAAGATCGGGAGGAAAAGAGTTTCTCGGAACTTCTTGATGAAAGTTACAAGGCTCCGGTTAAACTCAAGCTGGGTGATAAAACAGCTGCCATAATATTTAAGATATCCGATGAATGGGTCTTCCTTGATCTGGAAGGCAAAAGCGAAGGCTGTCTTTCAAAAGCTGAACTGGCTGATGAAAACGGTGATATCGCGGTTTCAGAGGGTGATACACTGGAGGTGTTTTTTCTTTCAGAGGCTAACGGTGAAATGATCTTTACAACAAAAGTGGGGAAGGGGTCTGTTGACAAAGCGCATCTTGAGGATGCATACAGAAACCGCATTCCTGTTGAAGGTAAGGTCGAAAAAGAGATCAAGGGCGGTTTCTCGGTCAAACTTTCGGGTTCAGTACAGGCGTTTTGTCCCTATTCTCAAATGGGTTTAAGAAGAGTTGAAAACGCTGAACAATATGTCGGGGTGCTTTGTCCATTTATGATAACTGAGTTTGGTGAAAAGGGGCGAAATATCGTTCTGTCAAACCGTGCGATTCTTTTTGAAGAACAAGAGAAAAAAAAGGGGGTCTTGAAAGAGACGCTAAAAGAAGGCAGTACTGTAAATGGTACAGTCACTTCAATCCGAGATTTTGGTGCTTTTATTGATATTGATGGTGCTGAAGGGCTTATCCCTATTTCTGAAATTGGGTGGGGAAGAGTAGAAAATATAAGTGACTATCTCTCTGTCGGACAAAAGGTCGAAGTTGAGATTCTTAAGCTTGACTGGGAAAATAAAAAATTGTCGTTTTCCCTGAAGGCAAAACTGCCGGATCCCTGGGAAAGTTCAGGGCTTAAATATAATGATGGGTCAATTCATCCCGGTAAAGTGTCACGGCTTGCAAAATTCGGGGCTTTTGTCACGCTGGAACCCGGGATAGATGGCTTGCTCCATATTTCCAGAATCGGCGGCGGTAAAAGAATCAACCATCCGGGTGATGTCTTGAAAACGGGTCAGGCGATAGCTGTTAAGGTCGAGAAACTCGATATGGAAAATAAAAAGATATCACTGATTATGGATTTTGATGAGTCCGCTGAAGATGAAAAAGAGATATTTGAGAATGTCAAAAATAATAATGATATCTCAGCTGTAAATGGTAAGAGTTCAGAGTCTTTTGGTACACTGGGTGATATCTTAAAATCAAAACTTGATAAGATGAAGAAGTAGAGGGGGTTAATTTGCTTAAACTATCAATAAACGGAGACTATATTGAGCTGATAAAACTCCTTAAAGCAGCCGGACTGTGTGATACAGGCGGCGCTGCTAAAATTGCGGTTGATGAAGGCTATGTTAAGGTTGACGGTGTACCTGAAAGCCGGAAGCGGTGTAAAATAAGAAAAGGGCAGGTGGTTGAGATCGATGGAAATTTTATTGAGGTTGAATAAGTTTCTATGGGTAAACCGGATAAGGATAAAATAAACAGACAGCCGGATGCTTTTGAATACGAACTGTCCGGTGGTTATCAGGTTTTAGCCGGTAAAACGGATGCGGATAATGACTTCCTAAGTATTAAGTTTGCTGCGCCCAATGACTACTGGTTTCATGTGCGGGGTATGCCCGGTAGTCATGTCATCTTAAGGGTCGGGGAAAAAGATGAGCCTGAAAAAGATATTGTCAAGCAGGCTGCTGCAGTGGCCGCCTATCACAGTAAGGCAAGAACCGGCGGTGTGGTGCCGGTATCTTGTACCCGTGCAAAACATGTTACCAAGGTTAGAGGTGATAAGCCGGGTACGGTGCACGTTCGAAAAGAGACGGTATTAAAGGTTCGTCCGGCTGTGCCGGATAAGGATTAATAATAGTATTCATTGAGCTCGGAATTTGGATTGCGGAATTGGGATTTCCGGGTAAGGCGTGGGGAGTAACCTTAATAAAGAACTGAGATGTCTTGTTGATTGATTTTTGAGTATCATATGGCAACTAAAAAGAAAAACTATTATGCAGTGGCAAAGGGCAGAAAGCCCGGAATATATGAGATCTGGGACGGTGCTGACGGCGCCAAAGCTCAGGTCTTCTCTTTTCCAGGGGCACGGTATAAGGGGCATTATACTTTAGGTGAGGCTGAAGAATGGCTGCGTGACAATAGCGGATCAAGTTGTTTTGAGGCTGTGAAAAAAGGATCTGGAAAGCAGAATGATCCAGTTCCTGCAGATGCTGATGATAGCGAAAGTGTCGTTATTTATACAGACGGCGGCTGCAGCGGAAATCCGGGGCCGGGTGGATATGGTGCGGTTATTTTAAAGGATGGTCAAAGAAAAGAGCTTTCCGGAGGATACCGCCTGACTACGAATAACAGGATGGAGATGATGGCCTGTATAAGGGCTCTTGAAAGTCTTGAGAATGACTGCCGGGTTAAACTTTATTCTGATTCATCTTATGTTGTTAATGGTATTATGAAGGGGTGGGCAGAAAAATGGCGTAAAAACGGATGGATCAGAAGCGGATTAGAAAAGGCGCAGAATGTTGATCTCTGGTCGAAACTTCTTGATCTGTGTGAAATGACAGCTGTTGAATTTATCTGGGTAAAGGGGCATGCCGGTACACCGGAAAATGAGTGCTGTGACAGGATTGCTGTTGCATCTGCAGCAAAGACCGGTCTCCCTTCGGATGAAAACTATGAAGCTGGCAAAACAAAAGATCCCGAATAATAGAATTCGGAATTCGGAATTTTAACGAATATCTGTTTTGAGAATGGCTAAAGGATGATATCGTTGGGCCATGAATAATTTTTTATTTTAAGAGGAGAAGAACAAATGGAAAATTGTAAGTGCTGTTCCGGAAAAGCTTACAAGGAATGCTGCGAACCTCTGATAACCGGTTCCCGTAAAGCAGAAACTGCAGAAGAACTTCTGCGTTCAAGGTACTATGCGTACGCGACCACTGAAATTGATTATATTTTTAACACCATTCATCCCTCAAAACGGGAAGAATTTGATAAACAGAGTATCACAGACTGGTCTGAAAAATCCGACTGGCATGAGCTCGAGATCATAGAGACTGAAAACGGCGGTGCTGAAGATGAACAGGGAACGGTCGAATTTGTTGCTCACTATTCGGACAAAGGTGAACGGAAAAAGCATCATGAACTGGCCACCTTTGAGAAACAGGACGGGGAATGGTTTTTTCTGGATGGTCAGGGTGTGATGCCAAGGCAGTATATAAGACCGGAACCGAAAGTCGGCAGAAATGATTCCTGCCCCTGTGGAAGTGGAAAAAAATATAAAAAATGCTGCGGTAAGTAAACGGAATGACGATTTTTGATTGACGAATGATTATTGATTAATTTAATCATCTTTTTAAATGATGATGCTTATCGGTTTAAGTTTTAAAATAATAATCTATGCTTTTCCATCCTTTTAGAGCTATCCAACCAGCTGAATAATTACCAATATAATACGATGTGTTTTTTTTAGAATTCTTCGTTTATAGAGGTTAAACAGTAACCTCTATAATTCAGTATAAAAATATGTTTTTCATGAAGCGCAGGCAGGCTCACCCTGATTCACCATCTAAAAAAAAGAAAAACTCGTTGGTCCCTGTAAACAGGGGAGAAGGTGGAAAGCTGCGTTTAGTTTCCTCACCCACAGCGTTGTAGTGAGGAAACACGTGAAGAAAACCCTGCCGTCAGGTATTGGTTTTTAAAAAACATCCCCGGTGGCTTAGAAATAGTGTGTCTGTGAATTTAGGCGGTGGATTTTGGGGGATTTTTAAGGTTGAGTGAGTTTGCTACTTGTGATATAATTTAGAATTAAGTTAATAAAGCATTTTAAAGAATTATAAAATATATAAAAATATTAAATTAAAATAAATTATAAATTATAAATTATAGAGAAAAAGCATGAATTCTTTTTACAAAAATTTGTCTGTTTGGCTGGTAATTGCACTGGTGTTTATTTTATTGTTCAATCTTTTTAATCAGCAGACTGTTTCAAGGCAGCAAAAAGTCATGTTCAGTGAATTCAAGATGGCTGTTGAGCAGGGTGAGGTTAAGCAGGTAACTGTTCAGGGTGATACTATTTATGGAACTTTTACCAACGATACAAAGTTTGTGACCTATTCGATAAATGATTATGATCTGGTAAATGAGCTTACCGCAAAAGGTGTTTCGGTTGATATAAAACCTGATGAGCAGTCATCCTGGTGGATGCAGATACTCATATCCTGGTTTCCCATGCTTCTTCTTATCGGCGTTTGGATATTTTTTATGCGTCAGGTTTCGGGCGGAGGCGGAAAAGCCATGTCTTTTGGTAAGAGTAAGGCAAAGCTTTTGAGTGAGAACCAGCAGAAAATCACTTTTGAGGATGTGGCCGGTATAGATGAAGCCAAAAATGAACTTGAAGAGATCATTGAATTTTTAAAGGAACCGAAAAAATTTACAAAACTTGGCGGCAAGATCCCTAAAGGCGCTATCCTGATCGGTTCACCCGGTACTGGAAAGACGCTGCTTGCCCGTGCCATCGCAGGTGAGGCAGGCGTTCCATTCTTCAGTATCAGCGGTTCTGACTTTGTGGAGATGTTTGTTGGGGTGGGTGCTGCAAGAGTCAGAGACCTTTTTAAGGAAGGTAAGAAGCATGCACCGTGTATTATTTTTATTGATGAAATAGACGCTGTGGGACGTCATAGAGGGGCGGGCCTTGGTGGCGGACATGATGAAAGAGAACAGACCTTAAATCAGCTTCTGGTTGAGATGGACGGCTTTGAGTCGAGTGAAGGTGTTATTTTAGTGGCAGCAACGAACAGGCCTGATGTTTTAGATCCGGCTTTGATGCGGCCGGGACGTTTTGACCGGAGGATCATTGTTTCCATACCGGACATAAGAGGCCGGGAGGGAATACTTAAGGTCCATACAAAAAAGACACCCCTTGATGATGATGTGAAACTAAAATTGATCGCCCGTGGTACGCCGGGTTTTAGCGGTGCCGATCTTGCAAACCTTGTGAATGAGGCGGCCCTTCTTGCGGCCAGGTATGACCGGAATAAGATTAGCCATAGCGATTTTGAGCATGCCAAAGATAAGGTCATGATGGGTGCTGAAAGAAAGAGCATGATCATCAGTCCGGAAGAGAAGAAGCTTACGGCTTATCATGAGGCAGGTCACGCGCTTGTTGCCATGCTTCTTCCAGGGACAGATCCCATCCATAAAGTAACGATTATTCCAAGAGGTATGGCTCTGGGGCTTACCCAGCAGCTTCCAATAGATGAGAAACATACCTATCCTAAACGTTATCTTGAAAATAACATTGCAATTTTACTTGGCGGCAGGATCGCGGAGGATAAAATCTTTAATGAGGTTACCACCGGTGCCGGAAACGATCTTGAGAGAGCGACGGATATGGCCAGGAAGATGGTGTGTGAATGGGGGATGAGCGAGAAACTGGGTCCGCTTACCTTTGGTAAAAAAGAAGAGCAGATCTTCCTCGGCAAAGATATCGCCCAGCATAGAAATTACAGTGAATCAACCGCCGTTGAGATTGACATGGAAATAAGAAGGATCGTTGATGAGAACTGTGAAAAAGCAACAAATCTCTTAACCGAGAATATTGAAACGCTTAAACGAATTGCTGAGAACCTGCTTGAACGTGAAACTCTTGACACGGATGAACTTAAGACCATTGTTGCTGGTGAAGAGCTTCAGCCTTTGCCTGAAAACGGACAGAAGGCTCCGGCAGAAGAAAAAAAAGAGGAACCGGAAGAGAATAAAAAACCCGAAAGTGATGCGGCAACAGAAAGCAAGTCGTAAATCCTGCTGCAGTACAGATTTGACTTTAATGCGGAATGAAATTTTATTTTCTTCCGCATTTTGCGTTTTTAGCAATTTTAATTAATAGAGCCAGAGTCCATGAAAGAAAAAAATTGTTCTTTCCCTGCTCCTGTTGTGTTTAGGCACAGGACTTTTGATTTTAGTAAGCGTTCTTATATTATGGGTGTCCTTAATGTTACCCCTGACTCTTTTTCAGATGGAGCAAGCTATTATGACCCTGATGCTGCGATTAGGCATGGTATGGAAATGGCAGAACAGGGAGCGGATATTATCGATGTGGGTGGTGAATCCACTAGACCGGGTGCTGATCCTGTTGCTCTTGATGAAGAGATAAAGAGAATAGAGCCCGTGATCAGGGAACTGTCAAAAAGAATTGATGTTCCGATATCCATTGATACCACAAAGGCAGATACGGCAAAGAGGGCTCTTGATGCAGGCGCTGAAATAATTAATGATATCAGCGCGCTAAGGGTTGATTCTGAGATGGCAGCGGCTGCGGTATCCTATGATGCGGTTGTTGTTCTCATGCATATGCTGGGCTCCCCCAGGACCATGCAGAAAGACATAGGCTATGAATCTCTTATTAATGATATTTATTCTTTTTTAAAGGAAAGAATTGATCTTGCAGTTGATAGAGGTGTTAAACAAAATAAAATAATTATTGATCCGGGAATTGGTTTTGGAAAGTCAGTTGAAAAGGATAACTTTGAGATACTTGGAAAAATAACAAGGTTCTGTGATCTTGGGCAGCCTGTCCTTGTCGGCGTATCGCGTAAAGCTTTTATTGGAAAATTGCTTGATGCTGATATTGATGCGCGGGATATGGGTACCGCGGCTGCAAGTGCCATTGCCATTCATAACGGAGCTAATATTGTAAGGGTGCATAACGTTGAACAGATGAAGATCGCTGCAAAAGTTGCTGATGCGGTGTTAAGGGCTTAACAGCAGTGAAGAGTGAGAGGTGAAGTGTGAAGAGGGAAGTCTGAACCTTTGAACTCTGTAATTTATGCTTTGCATAAATTATACGATATTGTATATAACAAATAGAATAGATGTAAATAATTGATCAGTTATAGGAGAAGGTATGTCAAAACTTGTCGTAAATGTTGATCATGTCGCAACGGTCAGGCAGGCTCGTATGATAACAGAGCCTGATCCTGTAACAGCTGCTGCTCTTGCTGAGCTTGCCGGCTGTCATGGGATTATTGTTCATTTAAGAGAAGACCGGCGGCATATTCAGGACAGAGATGTTGAGATCTTAAAAGAAACGGTTCAAACAAAGCTTAATCTTGAGATGGCAGCCGTCCCTGAGATGGTTAAGATCGCAACACGAATTAAACCGGACATGTCATGCCTGGTGCCGGAAAAAAGAGAGGAACTCACCACAGAGGGCGGACTTGATGTTTACGGTCAGATAGAGAACTTGAAAGATGTTGTTAGCGAACTTAAATCCGCAGGTATCGTGGTAAGCCTTTTTGTGGATGCTGATAAAAATCAGCTGGATGCTTCTAAACAGGTTGATGCTGACTATGTTGAAATACATACCGGGCATTATAGTGATGCAAAAACACAAGAGGATGAGAATGCTGAATTTGAAAAAATTATAAGCGGTATAGCATATGCTGATTCAATAGGGCTTCAGGTCAATGTGGGACACGGTCTTAATTATATGAATACGCAAAGGCTCGTTCCGATAAAACAGATTCAGGAATTCAGTATCGGACACAGTATTATTGCAAGAGCGGTGTTCGTAGGCATCGATCAGGCTGTGCGGGAAATGCTGGAAATAATTAATGGCTGAAAGCAGCGATTAGCTATTAGCATGGAGCCGAGCGCATAGCGTGTAAAGGCTTGAATCTATCATGATAATTAGTTCTCTGCTCTATGCACGATGCAATCGCTTCAAACCTGAATTTTGATGCTATTCCGCGTTTAACACGGAATCCATAATCATAATTGTGAGAGATAATTGTGTACATAGTCACTGCAGAACAAATGAAAGAACTTGACCGGCGGACAATCCAGGAGACCGGAATACCCGGTGCTGTACTGATGGAAAATGCCGGCAGAGGGACTGTTGAACAGATCCTGTGTTATTTTCCCAATAAAAAGAATAGTCCTGTCCATGTTCTTTGCGGCCGGGGAAATAATGGCGGTGATGGTTTTGTGATCGCCAGATATTTTTTGAATTACGGTGCTGAAGTTAGGGTCTTTTTGTTTTCCTCTACTGACCGGGTGCAGGGCGATGCAAGAGTGAATATGGATGCATATATTAACATGGGTGGAAATATTCATGTGATTGAAGATGAAGCCGGGTTTGACAGTATAGCTGGAGAACTGGGCGGGGCCGGTGTTATTGTTGACGCTCTTCTCGGGACAGGCTTATCTGCTGAGGTCAAAGGTCTGTACCGGTCGGTAATAGATCAGGTGAACAGCCTGAATGATGTTCCGGTGGTCTCAGTTGATGTCCCGTCTGGGATCGATGCCACAACCGGTAAGATCCTTGGTTCTGCAGTAAAGGCGTGGTTGACCTGTACTTATGGGCTACCTAAGATCGGTCTTTTTATTTATCCCGGCCGTGAAAATTCAGGTGAGATTGAAGTCATCGATATTTGTATACCCCGGGCACTGGTTAATGAATCAGGGATCAAAACATTTGTTCTGGAAGAGGACGATTTTGTGGATCTTCTTCCGAAGCGCAGTCCTGATTCTCATAAAGGGACTTACGGTCACGTACTTGTTGTTGCCGGGTCACCCGGAAAGACAGGTGCTGCTTCAATGGCAGGACATGCAGCCATGAAGGCGGGAGCCGGCCTGGTTACCCTTGGTGTTCCCGCCGGTTTGCGGGGTATCGTTGAGGAAAAGACAAAAGAAGTTATGACGGAGTCCTTACCGGACATTGATGACGGTTATCTGGGAATTGATGCCTGGCAAAGCTTATCTGATATTTTAAAAGGCAAAAGTGCAGCAGCGGTGGGACCGGGTCTGTCGGACAGAGAAGAGACCGGAAAACTTGTTTTAAAACTTATTGAAGAGGCGGATGTTCCTTTAGTGATAGATGCAGACGGTCTTAATCTTTTGGCAAAAAATACGGATATCTTGAAAAAAGCCAGGAAGGTTCCTGTTCTTACTCCGCATCCCGGTGAGATGGCAAGGCTTACCGGCCTGTCAGTAACGGAGGTTCAGGAAGACAGGATAAAGACCGCATCTTCTTTTTCAAAAGCGTATGGTGTTGTGCTTGTATTAAAAGGTGCTTCTACTGTTATTGCAGAACCCGGAGGAAAAGTATTTATAAATCCAACCGGTAATCCCGGTATGGCCGGCGGCGGCATGGGAGATGTGTTAACCGGTTTTATTGCGGGGCTCATTGCCCAGGGGATATCTTCTGTTGATGCAGCAAGGATGGCTGTTTTTATCCACGGTGCTATCGGTGATCATATTGCTGAGAATGGTTCTGAAATAGGGCTACTGGCAACTGACATCGCTGAAAAGATACCGGAATTTCTGAGTGACTATATTAAGAAGGCCTGATTGTTCTTTTATTATTAAGGTGAGAGATGGAGGTTAGCTAAAGGATTCAAGGATTCGAGGGGTCAAGTGAAATGCTTAAGAATTATAGGTTTGGCAAAAGTCTTATGAACTCTGTTTGAAGATATACAGAATAACAGTGGCGTTCCCAAAGGAAGAAAGATTTGGACTAACTTCACAGATAAGAAGATCTGTTGTTTCTATTCCTTCAACGAGCAGAAGGATATGGGAGGAAAACAACTGCTGATTATATTAGGATGCTTTACATCGCTTATGGTTCGGTCTGCGAATTGGAAACCCAAATATTATTAGCGGGAGATTTAGACTTTATTGGAACAGGTGAATTAGGTCCAGCAAAACAAGATATATTAGAAGTCGAAAGAATGTTAAAAGCGTTGATGAAATCTTTAGAAAGCAAAAGCTAGAAGCTTTAATCTTTATGTTGCTTGATGGGGTTGTTGTTATAATTAATGAGGAGACAGAAGTCGGGGATGGACTTTTTATTTGGGAAGTGTTTTTGAAAAGTTTATACGGCTTAGATATTGGCTAATCGTCTTGATGCAAGTTGTGCTGTAGAAGCTGCTTTTTTACACTTGAATCCTTGTCCCCTGGAATCCTCGAATCCTAAGGTTTGTTATTATGGAATTTTCATTTTCAACCAAGAGTCATGAAGAGAGCGTACATGCCGGAAGATGTCTTGGTAAAGTGCTTGAAACGGGTTGTGTGATCGGACTGGTGGGTGATTTGGGAGCAGGAAAGACCTGCTTTGTGAAAGGTATTGCCGGCGGTCTAAATGATATTCCGGAAAGAGAAGTGACCAGCCCGACCTTTACGATTATCCAGGAGTATGATGGTAAGATACCGCTGTATCATTTTGATGCCTACAGACTTGAAGGATCAGAAGATCTCACAGATATTGGTTTTGATGATTATGTGGAAGGACAGGGCGTCTCTGTTATTGAATGGGCAGATAATATAAGTGATGCGCTTCCGGAAGAACGGTTGTTAATAGATATTGAATTAGCGGGTGAAAATGACAGGTGTTTTAAATGCGGTGCAAAAGGTGTGAAACACGAAGCCGTACTGGATGAATTCAGAAAAAAGTTTGAGGAGTGAGGAATGGATAAGATTTGTTTATATGATGCGACCCTGAGAGAAGGAAACCAGGCGGAAGAGATCTCTTTTTCTGTTGAGGATAAGCTTCGTATTACCCGGAAACTTGATGATATCGGCATTGATTTTATTGAGGGCGGTTGGCCGTCTTCAAATCCGAAAGATTTTAATTACTTTAAAGAAGTTAAATCGCTTAAATTAAAACATTCAATTGTCACCGCTTTTGGAAGTACTGCCAAACCGGGTATTTTAATTGAACAGGATATCAACCTTAATGATCTTTTAAATGCCGATACCGAGGCCGTTACCATCTTTGGTAAATCCTGGGACCTTCATGTTACGAACGTCCTTGGCATTGATAAAAATGAGAATTTAAAGCTTGTTGAGGAATCGGTTCTGTTTCTTAAAAAAAGAGTAAATAGAGTTTTTTTTGATGCGGAGCATTTTTTTGACGGTTATAAGGCAAATCCTGAATACGCTTTAAAGGTTTTGGAGCATGCAGTAAATGGCGGAGCAGAATGTGCGGTTTTATGTGATACCAATGGCGGTGCTTTGCCGTTTGAGATAGAGGATATTGTAGCTGCGGTCAAAAAACGGATTTCTATTCCTCTTGGAATTCACGCCCATAATGATTGTGAGGTCGCGGTGGCAAACAGTATTGCCGCCGTAAGACGGGGATGTGTGCATGTTCAGGGAACCATGAACGGTTATGGCGAACGATGCGGTAATGCAAATTTATGCTCAATTATTCCTGATCTAAAGATCAAGATGGGATACGACTGTATTTCTGATGTGAGCTTAAAAAAACTCCATGAAACCTCACGGTTTGTGAGTGAAATTGCCAATCTTCAGCCTTCAAGTCACCAGCCTTTTGTCGGTGACAGTGCCTTTGCGCATAAGGCCGGTGTCCATGTCAGTGCTGTTCAGAAAACCCCCGAAACATATGAACACATTTCTCCGGAGCTGGTGGGCAATACGCAGAGAGTTCTTGTTTCTGATCAGTCCGGGAAGGCCAATATCTTACAGAAAGCAAAAGAGTTTGATCTTGATATCGATAGTAACGATCCGGTTGCTAAAGAGATTCTTTCAGAACTTAAAGTCCTTGAAAAAGAGGGGTTTCAGTTTGAAGGTGCAGAAGCCTCTTTTGAACTTCTTATGAGAAAAGCGATGGGACTTGACCGAAAGTATTTTGATCTTATCGGCTTCAGGGTCATTATCGAAAGAAGAGAAGAGTGTCAGCTCATGGCTGAGGCAACCATAATGGTACGTGTGGGTGACAAAATAGAACATACTGCCGCACTTGGAAACGGTCCGGTGAACGCGATTGATAATGCCCTGCGAAAGGCACTGGAAAAATTTTATCCCCAGCTGCGGAAAACGGCTCTTATTGATTATAAGGTGCGTGTTGTTTCAAGCGGAGAGGGTACAAAGGCCCGGGTCAGAGTTCTTATCGAGAGCGGTGATGAAAAAGACAGGTGGGGAACAGTGGGAGTTTCTGAAGACATTATTGAGGCCAGCTGGCAGTCTTTAACAGACAGTATTATATACAAACTTCTTAAAGATGAAAGAGATGGGATTTTAAAGTGAGGTCTTTTTCATCACCGCAGCTTATGGTCATGCTTACGGCAGTGTCGGTGCTTCTGGGTGTTTTTGCTGCAAGACATATTTTTTGTTGTGAGGATGAAAACAGGGCTTTTGTTAAAAGGTCTGAATATGTCTATGAGATCAGGGGTGAGGTTAAAAGATCCGGATTCTATACATATGATGATCCTCAGACGATTGAACAGTTAATAAATGCTTGCGGTACTTCAAAAGATGACATAAAATCTATAGATCTAAATAAGAAACTTAAAAGCGGTACAAGACTTGTTTTTAGGGACAGTCTGGAAATTGAAAACATCGATGCCGCTGCCCGAATAAATTTCTTTTTACCGATTTGTATAAATAAAGCATCGTCTGAAGACATAGCGCTTATCCCGGGTATTGGTATCAAAACAGCAGAATCTATGGTTTATTACAGGAATAAACATAAGGGCATAAAAGATTTAAAGGAATTGATAAATATAAGGGGTATCGGGAGAAAGAAACTCAGCATCATATTACCTTATCTAAGCCTCTGAAAAGAATTAAGATTTTTTGAGTTTAATTAAGAACAAATTTTACGAAGGGAGCGGTAATGGCAAAAGAAGTAAAGCAGGCTGAATCATTGGCAGCGTTTTTTGAGAAAGTAAAGTCTTATGTTAATGAAAACATAAACCAGATCGCAGCAATAGGATCTATTGTCATTATTCTTGTGGCAGGCATCGGTTACTGGAAATACACTTCAGTAAAAACTGAAAAAGATTCTTTTACAAATTTTAGTAAGGCTTTGACAGTGGTCTCAAAAGAAGTTAAGTCTGAGACTGAAAGAGGAATAAACAATCAGCAGGCGCTTAAAATCTTTAAAGATATGATCAAAAAATATCCGGATACCAAAACAGGTATTGCGTCTCTTTATTATTCAGGAAACTGCAGTTTTACATTAAAAAATTATGATGAAGCCGTCGATTATTATAATGAATTTTTAAAAACATCAGGAGGATCGTTTGTGTATTTAAAGGCTCTTGCCTATGAAGGGCTCGGCTACGTATATGAGGCCAAGGGTGAATTTACCAAAGCAATCGAGTGGTTTGAAAAACAGAGAAATGAGGGAAAAAACGTTGATGTATCCACAGCACTTTTAAATATTGCCAGGTGCTATGAGCTTGCAGGCGATAAAACTTCCGCGTGTAAGTACTACTCTGATTTTAACAGTGAGCATCCATCTTCCGCATTTATTGAGACAGTTCAGATGAAATTAAACGACCTCTGTGCAAATGATGCCAAAGGATAAACTTCAGACAGCTTTAAAATAGGTTTGTCTGCGGCCTTGTTTCCCTCAGAGCGGTCGGAACCATCCCTGGAATGACCGTGAACGTATGCGGCGAATTACCGGAAATTTCTCGTTCCCTTGATTTTGTGCATCCCTGCAAATCGGGATGCGCACTTTTATGGGGGACTTTCTATCAGGTCTTCTGGCTTTTTGATCTTAACCGGCGGGTGTAAATAACTGCGGTATTTATGCGGCCGCTTTTTTGTTCTGTGCTCTTCTTTTAAGTTTCATTGCCCGCTGGTGTTTTTTTCTAACGCTTTTTCTTTTTGATCTTGCCATGACGATGGTGCTCCTATGATTTATTCTATTTATTTATAAGCCGTTTAAATTTATTAATTTTAAATGATATCAGAATCTGTCAATAAATATCAAGTCATTTATTGACATTAGCAGTTTTAGTGATTAGTTTTAAAAAATAACAGCACATCTTATTATTTTAAAATCCTTTTAAATTATAGTAAATGATATTATGTTTAATTATAATACATTAAACAGCACATTGGAGATAGTTATGGGAAACAGTAATGTTCCGGGTCCGGGAGACCTTGAAAAGGAACTGAATGATTATCTTACAAAAAAATATGGCAACAAGATCCGGCTTTCGGTTCCTTTCATGCCTCCGGAACAGGCTTTCATGCAAAAGGGGTCTAAAGGCCGGAAGAAGATAAAAGAGCCTGTTAAATTTAATTTCAACTTGAAGCCGGAAGAGCTTGAAGCGTATCTTGATGAGTATGTGATAAAGCAGGAGAGCGCAAAAGAGATTCTTGCCACTAAGATCTGTACTCACTTTAACAGGATAAAATGTCAGAATAAGTCTTCTCCGATCGGAAATATAAAGAACAATATTATCATGATCGGCCCCACCGGGGTGGGAAAGACATTTTTGATCAAACTGATCGCGAGAAAGATCGGAGTGCCTTTTGTAAAAGGAGATGCCACCAAGTTCAGCGAGACCGGATATGTGGGCGGAGATGTTGAAGATCTTGTACGGGATCTTTTGCGGGAAGCTGACGGTGACATTGAGAAAGCTCAGTACGGCATCGTCTACATAGATGAAATAGACAAGATCGCAGGCGGTAATAATCTTCAAGGCCTTGATGTGTCCCGTACGGGTGTGCAGCGGGCTCTTCTTAAACCCATGGAGGAAACGGATGTTGATCTGAATGTTTCCCATGACCCTGTATCACAGATGGAAGCTGTTGAACATTACAAGAAGACCGGAAAAAGGGAAAAGAGAGTTGTAAATACAAGAAACATTCTTTTTATTGTAAGCGGTGCATTTAACGAGCTTGGCGGGATTATTGAGAAACGCCTGCATTCAAAGGGGATCGGGTTTTCATCCAAAATAAAAAAGAAACAGGAGCTGTCAACGCTTTTACCTGAAGTCAAGGCGGAGGACCTGGCCAAGTTCGGTTTTGAGCTTGAGTTTATCGGCCGCATTCCGGTTGTTGCAACTTTTGAGCAGTTGGTGGTTGATGATTTTTATGAGATACTGAAAAATCCTAACAGTACTGTCATAAACAGTAAAAAAATGGACTTTATGGCTTACGGTATTGACATTCGCTTTGAGGATGCTGCTTTAAGGAAGATCGCTGAAATAGCCGCAGAAGAAAAAACAGGCGCACGCGGTTTAGTGAGCGCCATAGAGCGGGTTCTTTTAAAATTTGAAAAAGGTCTTCCGTCCACGGAGATAAAGAAACTGGTTGTGACAGAGGATCTGGTCGCTGACCCTGCCGGTAAGTTTAACAGCCTTACCGAAGCTGATGAGATGTTCAGTATGGAGGAAAGACATTTTCAGCTCATAGAAAAAGAAGAACAGGAACTGAAAAAACGTCTTTTAGCCATTCAGGATACAATTGATGAAGAGTGGAAGTTCCTTTTGAGTGATATATGTATTGATAATATTGTTAGGATCGCGGTCGAAAAATACATAGATTACAAAAAGGTTCTTGAGGACGCAATAGAGGTGGTGAAAGAGGTACGGAATGCTGAGAAAAGTTTTTTGAGCGCTAATGCGATTGAGGTTTATTTTGATGATACAGCCATTAATATGATCATAAAAATAGTTCTTCTGGATGGCCATAGTATACGGCCGATGCTTAAGGATCTTTTTACCAGTTATTTCCATGGGCTTAAACTGGTAAAAGACAAGACCGGAAAGAACCTTTTTGTGTTTTCTGAGGAAGCCGTTAAGGAACCGAATGAATATTTGAACAGTTTAATAAAAAATCTCTATAAATGATATTTAATAAATGGCTAAGGTGTCTATTGCGGATAATTGCTAAGTTTGAATGGAAATGGGTAGGGAGAATATATGGCAGAGAAGGATTATTACAAAGTTCTGGGAGTCAGTAAAACGGCTGCAGATGATGAGATAAAAAAAAGTTATAAGAAACTGGCCTTCAAGTATCACCCCGATAAAAATGCAGGTGATAAAAAGTCAGAAGACCGTTTTAAGGAGATCAGTGAAGCGTATGCTGTCTTAAGCGACAAAAAGAAACGTGCGCAGTATGACAGATTTGGTTCATCCGGATTTCGTCAGAGATATTCTCAGGAGGATATTTTTCGAGGATCAAACTTTTCCGATGTTTTTGGTGAAATGGGATTTGGCAACAATGATATTTTTAGCCAGATATTCGGCGGAGGCAGAAGACCCGGTGGCCGGGGTCGTCCCGGCGGGGGAAATATGGAGGATGTTTTCGGCGGCGGCGGTTTTGGCAGAAACCAGCCCACAAAGGGACCTGACCTGAGTTTTGATATTACCATTGATTTTATGGAAGCAGTATCCGGCAGTGAAAAGAGTCTAGAGTATATGTTTGATGGAAAGAAAAAGGGGATCAAGGTAAAGATTCCAAAAGGTATAAAAAAAGGACAAAAACTGAGGCTTTCAGGTAAAGGGGGACAGGGGGCAAGCGGTATGCCGTCAGGTGATCTTTATCTTAAGGTAAATGTGACAGATCATCCGGTCTTTGAAAGAGACGGGGATGATGTGATCCTCCAGAAGAAGCTAAAAATAAGTGAAGCCGTACTTGGAACAACGGTTGAAGTTGAGACCCTCGGCGGTTCTAAAAAGATAAAGATTCCAGCCGGAATTCAGAATAACACCAAGATGCGCCTGAAAGGGCAGGGCGTTCCTCATTTCGGCAAGAGTGGTAAGGGGGATGAATATGTCATTATTTCAGTTGAGATTCCTAAGGACGTTCCAAAAGACAAGGCGAAGCTTTTTGAAAAGTTAAGCAAGGAGGGGTTTTAGCAAAATAAAAAATTAAAAAAAACATTATCACAACCAGAGGCTATTGAAAAGATTAAGGAAATACTTGATGCAAACTCTGATGTAAACAGATCTAATCTTTTAGTGCTTATTTGCGATCAATTTAATTTTTTTAATCCACAAGGTGAGAGACAGCTTGCTGGATGTTTAAAAGCTCTACGCAAACTTGAGCAAGCTGGTTTTTTTGTTTTGCCGATCCCATCAATAACAGTAACGGGCATAAAAAAACCACGTCGCCTTGAGTACCCTGTTCCTGAGCCAGAGGGAGTACCGGATAAAGTCGGAAAAATATGTGACTTAAAATTAATTATAGTTGAGACAGAAGGATATATGCGTATTTGGAACGAATTGATGACTAATGAACACCCACGAAAAGCAGGGCCTCTGGTTGGCCGTCAAATACGTTACCTTATACAATCAGAACATGGAGGGTTGGGCGGTTTAAGTTTTAGCTCTGCGGCTCTACACCTTGAAGATCGTGATAAATGGATTGGTTGGGATTGGAGTGGACACCCGAACAATTTAAAGCGCAGCGCTCATTTGGTTTTTTTTAAAAACTAAACAACTCCACTCCTCTTTTTTTATTTCCTTAAAGAACCCCAGTCTGCCGGAAAATGCATTTATCACCTCTTCTGCTTTGGTCTGAAGTATTCCTGAAAGGATAAGGTATCCATCTTCTGAAAGTCTTAAACAGAGCGCTTCTTCCATGTCTATTAAGATGTGGGGGAGAATGTTTGCCACCACAAGAGGGTAGGCCCCCGGTATTTTTTTAAGCGGAGTTGTGGAAAAGTCGATATTTTCTTTCACAAGATTTATCCCGGCATTTTTTATGGCGCACTGCACTGCCTGATAATCAATATCAATGGCAATTCCCTTTTTAAACCCAAGAAGAACCGCTGCAATGGCAAGGATCCCAGAACCGGTTCCCACATCAAGAAAAGAAAGATCATCTTCCAGCTTTAAAAGTCCGGTTAATTCTTCTATGGCCTGAAGGCACATGCTTGTTGATGCGTGGGTGCCGGTACCGAAAGCCATTCCCGGGTCAAGCTCGATGATGATCTCACCCTCTTTTTTCCAGTATTTCCGCCATGACGGTTTGATCACGATCCGATCCGTGACCTTAGTGGGTTCAAAAAATGATTTCCATTTTTTATTCCAGTCTTCATCAGGGATGCTGTCAATGACTATTTCCGGAAGGGATCTGTCTTTATGATCGTTTATTAAATTAAGTTCATCAAGATATTTTCTAATGCTTTCATGGAGAATAGAAAATGCGTCATTTTTCTCAAAATAAGAGGTGAGAATAATTCTTTTTTTGTCAGAAGTCTTATCTTCAACAATTCCGTTACTGCCGCTTTCAATTAAGAAGTTTGCAGCAGCATCAGCGTCAGTTGGATCAATAAATATTTTAAGTTCTATCCATTCCATATGTTTTGTTCCCTTAAATCCGTTTTTCCATTGCCGTGATAATTTCACTGGGCTGGCGTTCTTAAAATCAAGCCAAAGGTGTGATGCTCATCGAATTAAGCCAGGGGCTTAATGCTCTTAAAGGCCGGAGGCCGATCTTTATGCAGCGAATAAAATCGTTATTATTCCCAGAAGCAGGCAGTAGGGTGAGAAAAGATAAAACTTCCCTTTCTTGACGAGCCTTAAAAGGATTAGCAGTGAAAAACAACCCGCTATCAAAGAGAAAACCGTTCCCACAGCTATTGGAAAAAGTTCGTTTACGTTAAAAGTAATGGTTGAAAAATTCAGGATTGTTGCGCCGAGTACAGCGGGCAGGGACAATAGAAACGAATATCTTCCGGATGTTTCTCTTTCTATGCCCAGGAATAAGGCAAATGCAATGGTTGCGCCTGAACGGGATATGCCGGGTGCGATGGCAAGGCCCTGAACAGTTCCGATAATTAATGCGCTTGCAAGGGTCATTTCTAAAATCGTTTTTTTGGTGCCGCTAAAATATTTTGTTGCCCACAAAAATGATCCGGTTATTAAAAGCATGAAACCGGTAGTTGTAATTGATGTAAAAAGAGATTCAATAAAGTCTTTAAACACCAGACCTATAAAGACAGTGGGCAGGGTGCCGAAAATGATAAGCATGAGAAGGTGTGTGGTCTCGTCGTTTTTATAAAGGTGCCCGATGTTTTTTATGTTATCTGTGGAAAAAAGTTTGATGGAAGATTTTATGAGTTCAAGTACATCTTTTTTGAAAACAATGATGATGGCAATGAGTGTTCCAAAATGCAGGGCTGTGTCAAAAAGCACTTCGGGTTCATTGATTCCCAGCAGATGCTGAAATATTACCAGATGACCGGAACTGCTGATGGGCAGGAATTCAGTAAGTCCCTGTAATATACCTAGAAAAATTGCGTGTAAAGTATCCATAACAGTCTAAGCAATTAACAAATTTTGAGTTATTAATCAAGCAAAATAAATGTAAGCTCTAAATAAACGCTTTGCTGTCTGCTGTATTGACAATTTAATGGGCCTGAAGTAATATTTAATATTAGTTAATGTGAAAAATATTGTGAGGCTATTATGAAATACATTGTACTACTCGGCGACGGCATGTCAGACAATCCTTTAGCGGATCATGCCGGGAAAACCCCGCTTCAGCTCGCAAATACGCCTTTAATGGACAGGCTGGCACAAAAAGGTGAGGTCGGGCTTTCAAAGACCATTGCTGACGGCATGGATTCGGGCAGTGATGTGGCAAACATGACGGTAATGGGATATGATCCGGATAAATATTATACCGGCCGATCTCCGATTGAAGCAATAAGTATCGGGGTTCCCTTATCTGATACGGATATTGCTTTCAGGTGCAACCTGGTGACCTTGGAAGAAAAAGACGGAAGCCAATATATGAATGATTACAGTGCCGGGCACATCTCAACCGATGATGCTTCGATTGTTATTCATGCTTTAAAAGAGAAACTCGATTCAGAGGATATTAAATTTTATCCCGGTGTGAGCTATCGTCATCTGATGGTGTGGAAAAACGGTAAAGATAAAATGAAAACAACGCCGCCCCATGACATCTCGGATAAGAAGATAGAGGGCCATCTTCCTTCAGGGGAGGGATCATCAAAGATTCTGGATTTGATGGAAAAGTCGCGTGAGATCCTGCCGGAGTTGGAGATAAACAAACAGAAAATGGATAAAGGTGAGAAGCCGGTGAGTTCGATCTGGCTTTGGGGACAGGGAAAGAAGTTGGAGATCCCTTCTTTTCATTCAAAGTACGGCATCTCCGGCAGTGTGATCTCAGCGGTCGATCTGCTTAAGGGACTTGGGATCAGTGCCGGCTTAAACTCAATTGATGTTGTGGGTGCCACCGGATATCTGGATACCAATTATCAGGGGAAGGTGGATGCCGCTTTAAACGCGCTTGAGCGTGATGATTTTGTCTACCTCCATGTGGAAGCGCCGGATGAAGCTTCTCATAAGGGAAGTTTTGATGAGAAGATTCAGGCCATTGAGGATTTTGACGCTAAGATCGTTTCTAAGATCATAGCGGGTCTGGAGGAAAAGTTTGATGATTATAAAGTGATGGTTCTTCCCGATCATCCCACTCCGCTTGCCACCAAGACCCATGCGTCGGATCCGGTTCCCTATATTATTTATTCTTCAAAAGACAGGGAAAAAACCGCATATGAAAATATTGGTTATACAGAAAAAGACGCCGTTGCTTCCGGATTTTTTATTGAAAAAGGTTTTGAATTGATGGACAGATTTATTAACAAAAATTAAGAAATCTAGTCTGTGGATTGTGGTTTGTTGTCCGTTGCTTTTAGGTTTTTAAAATCCCATTTTGACCGTGCCGAGGGTTAAGGTTATTTTGTGGATTAAGGTGACGCATGTCTGAGTCCTGATAGGTCAGGATGAGTTTGTGGCACCGACCGCAAAAGAACCTAAAGCAAGGGCATCCCGATGTAATCGGGGCCGGGCAAAGGGTGCCTTTTCTTTTGCATCGTTTTCTTTGGGGCGAACAAAGAAAATGATGAGGATTTTTTGAAGTAAAACACGGGTTAAAAAGAGCTCATAAAAGAAAACTTATAAATGATTCTGAAATAGCATCATTACAGAAATTGATTGATGAACTGACACCCAAAATAAGCGCTTATATTAATTCAATCGGCAATAATAAACGCGATTAGATTTTTGTTTTTTGCAACGGATCACGTGCAACAGGCTACTGACAAGTTGCACAGCAACTCAGCAACTGACCACCGACAACTAACAAATCACTTTAGTGATTTAACAACTGACGACTGACAACAAGTCTTTTAGCTTTTTAAAAGGCGCACAACTAACAAAATTTTCGGAGAAAATTTTATGCCCCACACAACAGAGTATAGAGTTATCTACGGAGACTGCGATCCGTTTGATGTTGTTTATTATGCCAACTATCTTGATTTTTTTGAAAGAGGAAGAACCGAGTTTTTCAGAGACATCGGTCTGACCTATAGATTGATCTCTGACACCGGCGTCTTTTCACCGGTGGCGGAAACAAACTGCAAGTATAAAAGCTCAGCAAGATATGATGATCTGATTGTGATTGAGACCACCATTGCATACTTAAAACGGGTAAAGATACGCTTCGATTATAAGATATACAGGAAAGAGCCTCGGAAACTTCTGGCCGAAGGTTATACCGTCCATGCCTTTGTCAACTGCGAAGGAAAAATCCTGCCTGCTCCGCAGGAAGTGATCGAAAAAGTAAAAGAGCTTTTATGCGAAGCATAAAAACCGCCCTTTGGGCTTAAGGACCGTCCGAAAACTACGGACTTGAAGACCGGCTTTCCGTAAACGGTTTCGCCTTAAAGATCGGCCTGACGGCCTTGAAGCAAAAGCAACTTCTTTAAAATTAGTGATTTTGCAGTCTATCGTACCTTTTTATGGTTTTGAAGTTCCCTCAAGCGAAGCGCTCCTCGAAGCCGTCCCGCCCTGAGCTAGCCTGTCATGAGCTTGTCGAATGGTGAGAGGAACCTTCTGATTTTATGCTGTTTAGCGACTGACGACTGACAACTAGCCTTTTCGTTTTTTAAAAGGCGCACAACTGACAGCATTTATAATGGTCTTTTGACAAAGTCATGATAAATGCCTTGACTTATATTCTCATTGCCCTATAATGGGGAACTAATCTGATGCGGGGTGGAGCAGTCTGGTAGCTCGTCGGGCTCATAACCCGAAGGTCATTGGTTCAAATCCAATCCCCGCTACCATAGATAATTCAAGTACTTAGGAGATTCTCTTAAGTGCTTTTTTTATTGCCTAAAATTTATTTTCCAACCTTATTTCTAACCTCTCTAATGTAAACTCAGGGAACCCCAAGTAAACTACTTTATAGTCAGGAAATACTTCCCATCTTCCCCTTCAACACCCCGCTTGCCTTAAACTTCACTACCCGTCTTTCGTTTAGAACCATAGCCTCCCCTGTTTGTGAATTGCGGCCATTGCGGGCCAAACAAGAACTACAGCTATCACGGTTTTTGAAAAAAATGTCCAAATATGATGCTCTGATAATCGATGATATCGGTTATGTACAACAGGACCGTGCTGAAATGGAAGTATTGTTTACTTTGCTGGCAGAGCGTTATGAGCGGGGTAGTGTGATGATTACCCGCAATCTGCCATTCTCAAAATGGGAGCAGATTTTTAAAGAATAATACTCCGGTCAAAGCAATTTTTTTGTATTCCTGCTATCACACAACATATTTTGCTTTACTTTTGCCATTCATATTTCGGCATTGAGAAATCAGGATGATATTCTCTAAGAATAATCTTATCCGGCACTATTTTAATCATGTTTAATGAGGAAAGTATTTTCTCAATTATCATTGTTTTATCTTTTTCAGACATTTTCTTATTCTGAAGCATCTGACTTCCAAGTTTTTCCGCCACGGTATACATATTCCATTTTTTTGCTTTTGTTTTATATAACCGTGCATTGGAATGCATATTAATAATTTCCGCTTTCCCAAAAACCTGCAGGCTTTTCTGAACCGTTGAATGTTTCATGGGCTGTTCGTAGATGGCAGCGGAAACTTTTGCGTTTCTCTTTATGTTGGCAATTTTACCCCCTCCTTCTCCGAAAATATACAGAGTAAGTCCTTCATTGAAAAACTCAAGGGGCGTTGCCCGGGGTACATCCTTGTAAGAAGTTGCAAGCACAAGACTGTTTCTGTGGATTGTACCGCACCGGTATTTCCCCTTTTTCTCATCAATAAGCCCGCATGAGTTGTCCAGAAATTCAATAATCTCTTTTTTAATTTGTGACTTTGTCTTCTTCTGTTCATCTACCATTACATATCTCCTTTTACATGCAGAGGTTTATGGAATAAACTGCGTTTTACCTGTAAACAATGATTAGGGTTATTTAAGCTTCAAAAAAACCTAGTGATGTTTCCTCTTAATCTAAAAATGTTCGCACTGGGACCTGATGCATAAGAAGTTTTCCGGAAACAGCTGCGAAACTGAATATCTGTCTCGCTTCACTTTACAACAAGCTGAATGAATATCATATCAAAAGGCTAGATCCTCATTTTTTAAATCAAAAGCACATCAATTCAATATTATTCCAGAAGCGAGGCCTAAACAGTTGTAGCATCCATTTCTTCAGACATTCTCGCCACCGGGGAAAATCAGCTTAGTGCTTAATCCGACAATGATCCCTATACAATAAATTAGAGTTCATGACTAGTTTAGAGGTATAAAAAACATGCTAAACTATTGTTATGACTATGAAAAACAAGTATGTAAACAGGGGGTAAAACCTACTACTGTACCTCTGGCATATCGTTCATCTGTCTCATCTTATTCACCGCCGCTTTGACCTCACCCGGGAACTGCTGCCATTCTTCTTCGGTGAATACCTGCCGTCCCGGAGAGGCAACACTGTTCGGGTCAAAGACTTTTCTTATCTTCCGCATGAAAAGGTTCGCGTTAGGGCCGGTTTCCGGAAACATGGTAGTAAAGGGTTCCACATTGACAAAGGCCATGAGCTGGGGCCCGAGATTGTTTTTTGCGAACACTGCAGCACCGTAGATGCCGTATGCCTGGGCTTTTTTGAGCTCTTCCGGGAGTACGGGGTCGGGATAGTTGTCGGTTTCAAACAGGCAGAAATGGCCTCTCTGAAGTGCATAAATAAATGGTGTGTCATCAGCACCGCCGCGGTCTGTGATATCGAGTTCGCCAAATGTATCCAGTGCTTTTTTCCATTCGCGGGATGTTGTTTTAGCGTTTTCAAGAGGGCCCGCCGGCAACCAGGCATTGGCATAACATTTACGGTTCATGCGGTATCCGGTCGAATGGCGGATACAGTCATAGTTCCAGGGCTTTAATGCTTCAAGCACTTCCGGTTTATGGGTTTCAGACAGGAATGTTCCGCCCACCTCAGCGATGATTTCCCGCAGGATGCCTTCCTCGTATTCGATCTGTTTGTCAGAAGTGCTGTTCACAAGGATCACGTAGCAGTTCCAGTCTGGAAAGAAATGTTCTTTGCACCGGTTAACGGTCATCTCCTGGGTTTGTGAGCAGTAAAAGGCAGAATAAACGCCGGTGGCATTAAGACCGATGGCGATTCCCGAATGGGCGATCT
>Ga0222699_1000167_pt1 | contig 31114 bp, 8 predicted proteins | sample AntAcemetage1452_FD_179824 | JGI IMG/M metagenome (GOLD analysis project Ga0222699, IMG submission 179824) | Saline water microbial communities from Ace Lake, Antarctica - #1452 | ecosystem: Environmental > Aquatic > Non-marine Saline and Alkaline > Saline | place: Antarctica: Ace Lake...
CTGCAGCTCTTTGAACTTGACTCCCTGATCTAATAGTTGACCGCTGTAGTTTTGATAACGGAGGTGATATATTGATGGTCCCCTCATGCCCAGTGTTCTTAGATAATCCGGAGGGAAGGGCGGGTTGACCGGCTGAGAATCGGAATATGATGGTTGATAGGTGATGGAGGAATATAATTGGTTGACTAGTTCTTCCGGCATTAACTCAGCATATTTTTCCTGAAAAGCCAGCAGTTTATTCTCTGATTGAACCATCTTCTTTTTATAAAACTCCATTTCTTTCTCAATCCATTCTATCCCGGCCTTAGTCTCCTGGTCTTGAAGATCAAGATTCTCTTTAATAATGCTTCGGGTCAAACGATTGACTATTTTCTGGCAGTCAACCCTATACGGATACGAACAGCTTATTTCAAGTAAGCTTCTGCCGGATATTTGGATCGAAATATTTCCCCTCAAAGTCTCTACCAACTGACGGTATTCCAAATTATTCTTAATATTCTCATGAAGGTTCAATTCCTTGACAATATCCTCAATCATGGAACGGCTTTTGATTCGCTGCAGAATATCTCCCAACCGTGACGCTATGGGTGTGCTTTTTGAGAAATCCTTTATATATGGGTTTTCTTTAGCCCGCTCTTCCACTTCAATAACAGCGGTACTCTTATACATCGGGGTGATGGTATAACTATAGCCCCAGGCCAGAAGGGTGATGAAGATCACGGGGGCAATTAGTAGCCACTTACGGTGGAAGATGATCTCCAGGTAACTTCGAGCGGTGTTGCGGAGGGTTATTGTGATTGGTTCCATATTCTTTTTTCTTCGAAAAAATAATATTTATGAATACTCTTGGGGCAAACTCTAATTAGAATATGCAATACTATATGGGAATACTAAAGATATCTTTCTATTGCCTACTACTTGTAGTAGCAAGCCACATCTGGTGCAGGCCATTCCCTAATCCCCAACTAATACTACAAAAGGCCCCCAGTGACAAGCGGGGCCTTTGGGGCAACATAACCTGTTACTCCGGAATTGAGAAACAGAGTTAGAAATTAACAGATTGTGTTGATTGTAATGCCCTTATACTAAGTTAGCGCCGCAGGCGATAACTTATTACCTTAGATATTCCTTCCGGAATGAATCCCATGATTCATAGTCACTGCCAAAATTAGAAAGTGTTTGAACCGGCTTGGTAATATGCTTCAGGAGTTGATCGAATTTATCGATAGCGAGCATGGGGTAGTAAATTATTGTTCCCGGCTCAATCCTGATATTGTCCTCCATCTTACCTTCATAGAGCATGGCATAGACATTAATCCAACGATGGGTTGGATGGGTTTTGTGCGGAGTAATAATCTGGATCCTCCTGAGGGCGGCAGCATCCTGTTCAGGAATTCCGGCCCGGAACATACAATCCCAGAGAGTCATGGAGGCCTTATCCATAATAAATTCAGACCCACCACTCTCAGGCTGGAGGACATAGTATTTTTTGCTGTTATAACCGGTGATAAAAACACTTACAAATGGATTGTCGATATACGCTGTCAGATACTGCCGTATAGTTTCAGCTAAATCATCGCGGGTCAAGCCATCCGCCTGGATTATTTCATTGGTCAGCGGGATGATTAACTCCCCCCCCTCTTCTACCATCGCTCCAAAATCAAACTCAGGATGATTTCTCACGACGACTCGAACCGCGTCATCCGGCCCCAGCGTATATTTCCTGATCGCGTCCGCTTCAAAGTCAACCCGTTCAGTCTCTTTCTTCTCCCAGAGTTCACGATCTATTCTCCGCATATAGAAACCGGTCCGGCGATGACGGCCGCGTTTCGCCTCAATTTCGGAGAACTTTCTCCTTGAAGACTCAAACTCTTCTTTCTTGTATAGCTGTTCGCCTTCATGATAAGCTTCCCGTACCGCCATATCTTCTTCTTCTTTTGAAAGTGAGCGTAACTCTGATTCTTCTCCCGCCAACTGTTCAGCGGCGGCGACTTCATCTTCAAATGAGGTCTTTTCCAGTTTCAATCGGGCCGCGGCCTGCAAGTCTTCAGCGCCTTGGTGATCCGGATCCCGGTCGAGAACTTTCTGGAACTCCTTGATAGCCGCTTCGTACTTGCCGTATCTCATGTATTCTTTGCCCCGGGAATAGGCATCATAGCTATCCTTTTCAATAATCTCTTCCACCGCGGATTCCTCGGCAGCTTCTCTGGTAGATTGAGAAGCCGCCATACAATTCCAGGATTCCCGGCGATAATAATCAGCCCGGCGATAGTTGGATTGAATATTCTGAACTTTTTCAAATGCCTTGATTGCTTCGGAATAATCCTTCGCCTCAAACGCTTCCAGTCCCTGACGGTAGAAATAATGAATGCGGCGGCGAGGGGAACGTGGGACGGAAGGAAGGTTGACAGTTGACGGTTGACGGTTGACGGGAGAGGAAAGTTGACGGTTGTCAGTTGACTGTTGACGGTTGCCTATTTGCTCTTCGTCATTCTCTCCAGAGACTTGGTCTTCAAAGGGCTTGGGGACAATCATGTCTTCATGACCCACGAATGGCTCGGGCTCGGATTCTAATTCCTGAGGGGATCCGTCATCCGGTTCACTGGGATTCGGAACCATAGACACTCCTTCTTCTTCTAATTGCTGAAGTGATTCGGGAGGAGAGCTGTCGGGGGAAGAAAGTTGACCGTTGACAGTTGACGGTTGACGGTTATCGCTCCCGTCGATCTGCTGGAGATATGACCGGGCTTCGTGATTCTGGGGATCATTTTCAAGAACTCGACGGAAGATCTGCCGGGCATCATCACGCTGACCCAGATCAAGGAGGGTCTGGCCCTCCGCGATCAATTTATTAGTCTCGGTATCCGTTATACTGAACGCGGCTAGTGGGATCATAAAAACCGCTATAAAAATAAATACGAACATCCTACTGGATGATTTCGTCATAGAATTTATCCTGAAATTTTTCAGTTGTTGTTGAAAGTCAAAATATGAAGGGTGACTATATACTATAAACCGGCATATTGACGCAAGGAAAAACTACAGACGTTGGCTTGGTGGGCTTTTTAACAGACGATTGAATGTGATTGGATGTGAGAAAAAGAAAATAATCAATGTTGGTGGTGATGGTATATATGTAATTGTTTACAATACGTTACTTTGCTTTCTTTTCCGCCTCAGGCTTATTAGATCTTAACTACAACGAGAAAATGTAACTCAACAATTCATTATCCACTTAGGAATTACGGGTAGTTGAAGTTTAAAAAAATTCACCTCCAATCACATTCAATCGTCTGTTAAAAAGCCGCCCCACTACCAGGCGAAATAATATTACATATATCGTCTGTTTGTTTTATTCCAGGTCGAGGCGTTCGAAGATGATATCGCCCATGATTAAGTGGTCTCCGGGGAGGAGGATGCCGCGGTCCGCGTTCAGCCATTCGGGCACCATCCCGCTTTTATAGATATCTTGCCAACCACCGACATTCTCGGTATCAGGATATTTAAATATCATAGGGGAGAGGTGGAGAAACCGGACGTCTGCCAATTTCTCCTTGATGGCCTTCATCTGTTCGATCTCCCAGGGGATCCAGATCGCGGTTCGGTTGGCATACCAGGCTATCGCCCAGGGCATATCGGAGACAACCACTTCATGCTCCTTTACTATTCTCTCAACTTTTTCCATTGTTTCTCCTTCTCTCATAAGCGTGGCCTCTTCCCCGGAGAAGGCAGCCGCGATGTATTTCTGGGTGGGGAGTCCATAGATTATTGAGATTAGTCCGGGGAAGATTGTGAGAATGAAGAAGATTGAGATTATTAGCCAGGGGGTGGGGCGCAGAGCGCAGATCCCAGAACGCATAGAGTCCGATGAAGACTCTGTACTCGTAGCGGCGACCTTCAGGTCGCCATGAGGTGGCGACCTGAAGGTCGCCGCTACGAGAGGGACAACTAACAATCCAAGATTGTTGAGCAACTGCAGGAAAGCGGCTATACCACCGATTATTATCAGAGGCATGAAATATAGGATACGGGAGAAATCTCCGTTCCCCAGACTTATGAGAATCAGCTGACAGAAAAAGAGTAAGACAGCCAGATTGATTACTCTCCCCCAGCGTTGATCTTTATATTTGATTAGAACGCCTCCCAGGAAAAAGGGAATTAAAATAGAATGAGAGAAAGATAACCATAATTTATACATCAACCGGCCAAACATAAGGAACTTATTCCAGTAGATCAAGACTGGAACCGGAGTCGTCAATAGACCTGAATTAAAATCACGAACAATCTGATTCCCGGAAAAGATGAGGCTGTAGGATTTAAAATCATACCACCTCAGTGAAGCAAGAGGAGCTCCCGCGACAATGGAATTTCTGATCATCCAGGGGAGTATAACCAGGATAAAGGGGACGGCAAAAGCAAGCGCATGGAAAAATCTTCTGCCCTTTGAGTCATAAACAGCTAGGATCCCGATCGGGATCGAAAGAAATAAGAAATCGAACTCTGAAAGAAACAATGTTCCGGCAATAATCCCCAGTAACGCGGTCCATATAAATGATGAACGATTCCGGAAATAATAAATAAAAGTAAGAAGCAACAAAATACACGCGACAAATGAGATGGGCAGGCCGGAGAATGTCATTTCAAGTACGCCCGGACTCAACATATAGGCAACAAAAATTAGCAGGGCTAAGATAAGATTATGGAATAACAGACGAGTGAAGATAATGAGGATAATACCGGTTAAAAAGGCCCAGAAGACCGAGTTGCCGAGGACCGCGAAGTCGTTTAAACCTATAATATTAAAACTTCGGGAGAGTAAAAATATCGGGATGGGGGAATTGTAAAGATCGGGACCATTAATGACAGACCCTTCTGTCAATATGGATATTGGTTTGATGAACCCGGTTGTGAACCCGTTCCCAAGATAAAGATGACGGGCGACCTGGGCCTGATCCATCGCGTCAACTGTGACCAACCCCGGGTAATGGTGGGAATAAAATATACCCCAGCAGATCAGGGAAAAAATTAAAGCGGCAAGGATAATCAAACCGGTAAAAGTTATCCGGTCGAATAATTGTCTATATTCGGTTGCTGTCTCCAAGGACTTGGCCCTCACTTTTTAAACAGATGATCGATTTATTGTTTCGCCTCGGCTTGGCGGCCGTTTTAACAGACGATTGAAGCGATGCCAAGGCGAATTCGTCTGTTTGAAAATATGAACTGGTTTTTATCTTGTGAGTCTAATATAGAAATGGGGGATTTCAATGTAAATTTTTTTTAATAATTCGCGACCGGCGGTTGACTCTCTATTACATATAAAGTATATTATAGATGATTTATAGTATCGAATTAGGATTGGAGATTGGGGAATAGGGATTAGATTGGCACAGTTGTGGGAAGTTTCAATGTGGGAGGGGTTTCCAACCCCGATCCAGGCTGCCTATAATCGGGGTTGGAAACCCCTCCCACAAATACTTCAATTGTCCCGATGAATATCGGGGAATTTCCAAAACGGACTCAAGAGCATTGACCGTTATTCAAAACTAAAATTTTGCAGGGAAAAATTTTAATATGATTAAACATCGACTACCTTTATTCCTTTCTTTCTCCGCTTTAGCACTGATTCTGGCGATTATTGTGCCCGGCGGCGGGGTGGGCTTCGGGCAGACGATTACTTTGATCTCGCCTAATACAAATGGGTTGGTCTGGAGCGGGGCGGAAGATATTGCCTGGAGCACTTCGAGTACCGGATGGGCGCCGACCGATACGGTCGACATTGAGTTATCCGCGGATGGCGGTCTCTCTTATGGCACCTATATCGCCCGGAATCTACCCTATGATCTGGAAGAATTCATGTGGCCGACCAGTGCTACCAGCAACGGGACAACTTACCGGGTTCGGGTATCGGCTGCCGCTTTCTCCGCGGTCTCCGATAATAGTGATTATAACTTTGAGATCAGCAACTCCGTGACCGGGACGGCTTACTATGTGAATGACGCAGATACTTCTGACGATGTTTATTGCACCGCGATCGGTAATAATTCAAATAACGGATTAACCCCCTCTACTCCCAAATGGAATCCGCAATCAATTATTGATGATTATCTTCTGGGGCCCGGGGATGTGGTTTACGTTGACACAGGCAGTTGGTCGCTAACTCAGAGCATCTCTTTAACATCTTCCGATCAGGGCAGTTCCTCGGGATATCTCTCTTTTTCGGGGTCGCCCAATGGGGCTGTATTTTCCGGAGATAATATCTCCGGTTTAAATTCCTGCTTGAAGATGGATCAGTCGGATTACATCCGTATAAGCTACTTTACCGCCCAATCCGCTCCTTCTGATGGAATATACACTGAATACTCTAATGATTTAGAGATACTTGAATGTAATTTACTGGGGAATTCTTATCGTGGAATTTATCCATATCAATCAAATTCAATCACTATCGACGACTGTAATTTAATCGGCAATATTTATTATGGGATTTATTCATACTATTCAGATTCAATCACCATCAACAACTCCATAATCGAATCCAACGAGAAGGGAGGCATATATTTATCTTCTTCACAAAATAGTTCCATTGCAAACTGTCTAATTGAATTAAATGGCTGGGGAAGTTCTTACAACGGAGGTGTCACGGCTTCCTATGCTTCCGGATTAAACTTTTGTCAAAACATACTTAGAAATAACAAATGGGATGGATTTTACGCTTATAGCGGGAGTAATATCAAAGTAAGCAATAATATTTCTGAGGGAAACCTACGTCATGGTTTTGCGTTTTTTATCAGCAACAATTTAGATTTTCATGGGAACAGAATAACCGGAAACGGCGATTACGCCTGTTCCTTCAGAACATTTGGGGCCTTAATTTACCGAAACTTAGTAATAGGAAAAGGGTTGGTTATACCATCTATACTTAATAATAATATTTCAATCTTTAATAACTTAATCTGGGTAAATGTAAGCGGAGCGTATGGCTTATATTTTCAAAGCTCCACCCCGGAGAATAATAACTATATCTCTGATTTTAACCTTATATATCCTACCTCAGGCGCCAGGGCTGGATATTGGAAGGGGGTCTCTTATCCTGATATTCGCGGTTGGGTACTGGGAAGCCGCCAGGATGGTCACAGTTTAAGCGAAAATCCTCTTCTGGTGGATATTCCCGGCGGTGACTTTCACCCTCAAAGCACTGAAGGCAGTTATCACAACGGGGCCTGGACAGTCGACAGCAACAATAGCCCCTGTCTTAATGCCGGTCGAGTCTTAACTGCTTTCTCTCAACTCTCTGAAGCGATTAACGCGGGAGCAATTTCTCTTCCTCTCCTTGACAGCAGCTCCTTCTCGACAACATCCGGGATGGTGGAAATAGATGAAGATTTTATCTCTTATAGCGGGGTTTCCGGAGACACCTTGACAGGCTGCAGTGATGTGACATCCTCTCACCCGGCGGGTTCGGATGTATTTCAGCCGATATTTTCCGGATACGGAACCGAACCTGCTCCCAATGGGGCCCGGATAAATATCGGCCCATATGGAAATACGGAAGAGGCATCGAAGTCTTCCTTAAAAAGCCTCATCGTTACTTCACCATGGGGGGGGCCGGAAGAGAATGAAAAATGGTCCGGTCCGCACGATATCAGTTGGGAGCCAATAGGAACCGGATGGAGCAGTACTACCGATCGGTTGGATATATCTTACTCCATAAATTCCGTTAACTGGTTCACTATTACGGAGAACATCACTTACGATTCCAGCCCCTATTTAAACTGGAACACCACTTCTTCCAGCGACAGCCCCACCTGTCGGATAAAAGTCTCCCATACTTCGGGGGAACCGGAAGCCAGGAGCGGAGTATTTATCGCGGATAACTCTCCCCCCACTGACGTCGGCTCTTACTCCCCGGAAGACGGCGCAATCGGTTTGCCTATTACGACTTCCCTGGTCGCCAATAAAGCATCGGATTACCCGGCCGGTTTAAACCAGTACGCGTATTACTTCCAGATCGATACCGATCCCGGTTTCAGTTCCCCCGACCTGCAGACTACCGACTGGCTGATATCATCCATCTGGCAACCCAGACTCAACTCCAACACCACCTATTACTGGCAGGTGAGGAGCCGGGACGATAGCGATCGACCAAACGTGAGCGATTTTTTTGCCGATACCGACACCCCGGGCAGTTACCGGGAATTCAAGACCGCTACCATGCTTTTCGCCGAAGATATTGAGAGCGCCACGACCGGTCTGCGATGGATGCTGGACAATTACGATCTGGAACCCGGGGACACGGTCTATGTCAACCCCGGAACCTACCTTTTATCCGCCGCCCTAACCTTCACCCCCGATGATGAGGGTTCCAGCGAATCTCCAGTCTTAATCGAAGGGTATAATGGCGAGGTTATTCTGGAAGGAAATCCTTCGATTTTAAATTGTCTCCAGGTGACCGGGGACTATTACCGGATCCATAATATTTCCGCCACTAAAGCGGTTGATAGCGGGATGTTTATCTCTGGAGATCATAACACCATAATTGAAGGAAGAAGCTTTGATAACGGGGGAGATGGGATTGAAGTGACCGGGGATTATACTACCATTAAGAATATGCTGGTATATTCCAACTCCCGGGCCGGGATCCATCTTACCACTTCATATATGAGTTTGATCGAGAACTGTACCGCGGCGGAGAATGGAACTAAGGAGATATTTCTGGAAGACAGCCTTCCCAATGGGTCCATCCGATGCACCCTATTAAACAATATTCTCTACGGAGACGGAGTGGGAATAACCGCCCTCTATGTTGAAGAAGTAAGCCAGACCGGGATGAGTTCCGACTATAATGATCTCTACGCGGTAAACAACGCCGATATCGGTTACTGGGACAATTCCGCTCAGGCTACTTTCAGTGATTGGACGGCGGCCAGTTTCCTAGATCAGTCCAGTCTGAGCGCGGATCCCCTCTTTGTCGGCGGGGGTAACTACCACTTACAGAGCAGCGGCGGGAGCTATAAACCGGCCTTAGGCTGGAGTAACGACGGAAATGACTCGCCCGGCCTGGACCGGGGTGATCCGACTTCAGTTTCGGGTTTCGAACCGCCGCCGAACGGAGGGAGAATCAACTTAGGCGCTTATGGAAATACACTGACCGCGTCCCATCCTCCCGCCTCGACCGGGGCAACCGGAACCGACTATTACGTTAATGATGATAGTTCGGAACTGGATTACTACTGTTCCTCCACCGGAATGGACTGGCCTAGCCATTCCGGAACAACACCCGATTCTCCCCTGAATTCAATCCAGGCAATCTTCAACCATCACAGTCTCGAACCCGGTGACGTAATATATGTCGATACCGGCAATTACGCCATCACCAGGGCCATCATCCCCCCCGTCGCGGGGAGTGAAGGTAATTACCTCTCTTTTGTCGGTTCACCGCGTGGGTCTTTTATTGACGCGGGCGGGTTCGCGGAGTACTGCTTTGAGCTTGATCATCTTAATTACATCAAAGTTAACCGCATAAACATGTCCAATGCTTCGCAATCCGCCATTTACGCTAATTCTTCTTCTAATTTGGCCATTATTAACTGCAGCATAAGCGGATGTAATTCCCATGCTATATACTTATATTTATCTTACTCGCCTAATATCAGCGGAAATTCAGTATCTTATAATGAGGGAGATGGGCTATATAGTTTCTATACAGGCAGTAATCCAATTATTCAGGGGAATCAATTTTTCAACAACCAGGGATACGGAATTCATATTTACAATAGCAATAACATAAAGATAAAGGATAACGAATGTGAATCCAACGGGAATTCCGGCATCTATCTCTCCTTAATAACGGGCGGCATAGTAGATAGTAATACCTGTATTAATAATGGATCGATGGGGTCCGGATATTATTCCGGCATCAATCTTTCCGGAAGTTCTATGGAGATTACCAATAATAATTGTTCAGGGAGTACTTATGGAATCTTTTCTGTCTGCAGTGGTTCGGTTGTTTCCAGGAATTTACTATATAATAATACATATGGATTCCGCCAGGACGCCACAAACAGTATAATTCAAAATAATACCTGTTATAATAACACGCATACCGGACTATCTTTAAATAAGGCCAATCAATGTGAAATAAAAAATAATACCTGCTATAAAAACAATACTTACGAAATTTATATTCGCAGCGGCGCTGCTCTGAATATTCGAGAAATCCAGATCCGTAATAATATTATCCACGCGGACGGCAGCAGTGATTATGGGATCTACGTTGCCGATGGCGAACCTGAATCCCAGGACCATATCTTTGATTATAACTGTTTTTATCTTACCAATGGCGCGGCGGCCGGATATTGGCGGGATGAAAAACTTGAAACCTTCTGGAGCTGGCAGACTTCAAGCAGGCAGGACGGCCACAGCTTTGAATCTCTTCCCCGATTTGTTGATGACTCCGCCGATAATTTCCATCTGCTAAGCAACGAAGGACATTTTGAAGAGGGAGTCTGGATTTATGACGGGGGCAGCAGTCCCTGCTTGAACTTAGGCAATCCTGGAGACGACTACACTTTAGAGCCGGAACCCGATGGAGATCGTATTAATCTCGGAGCTTATGGGGGAACATTCGAAGCTTCAAAATCAAGCAAGAAAACCTCATCGATTGAATCGCCGGCCGGGAACGAGAAGTGGAGATTAAGCCATCCGATCTCATGGACAGTCTTCGGTGATACCTGGACACCTTCCGAGCGTATAAAACTGGAATATACATCAAATAATGTCGATTTTTACGAGATTACCAGCGGACTATCTTATATTGACGGAACTTATTCGAGCTGGAATACGCTACCCCTATCGGATGGCGCTGATTACCGGATCAAGCTCTCCGTCCTCCCCCCGGATGGTCCGGATGATTGGTCAACCAGTTTGAGCGGTCTGGTCATAGTGGATAACAGTCCCCCTGTTAATATCGGGTGTCTTCTCCCCTTTGATGGAAGTATCCGGCAATCGTTGTCCACTCCTTTAGCCGCTCTGGAGGCTGTGGATAGCCCCGGCGGTCTCAATGAAGAGCCATACTACTTTCAGGTTGACAGCAGTTCCAGCTTCAACTCCCCCCACTTACAAAACTCCGGATGGAAATCGTACAAAAACTGGCTTCCTATCCTTCTGCCGGACACCCTCTATTACTGGAGGGTGAGGGCAAGAGATGATGCTGAACCGGATTACAATGTCAGCGAATTCTGCGCGGAGACCGACGCCCCCGGAACCTACTGGACCTTCCGGACGATCGGAGTCTATCACGCGCTGGATATCGAGAGCCCGACCGACGGGCTGCGCTGGATTCTGGAAAACAGCGACCTCTCCCCGGGAGATATTATCTATGTGGACGGGGGACAGTACCTGCTCTCTTCACCGCTGGAGTTTACTTCCGATGACGAGGGGGAAGAATTTAGCCCGGTCAGGATTACCGGATATGATGGAGAGGTTATACTGGATGGGACCGGTTTCGATCATTGCCTGGAAGTAACCGGCGATTACTATCTGATCGAGAATTTCTCCTTTACCAACGCCAATGATTCCGGTGTATTGATCACCGGTGACCATAATATCCTCCAGGGTGGGAGGAGTTACTCTAACGGAGGGGACGGGATTGAGGTGACCGGGGATTACACCACGATTAAGAATATGCTGGTCTATAACAACGGCGCGGCGGGAATCCATCTGTTTACCTCACATCATTCGACTATCGAGAATAACACCTGCACCGGCAACACCACCAGGGAAGTTTTTCTGGAAGATGAGGAAGCGGTCTCCCCCCATCCCGAGCACGCGGTGGGCTCTACCTATTGCTCGCTCTTAAATAATGTTCTCTGGGCCGACGGATCCGGGCGGGTCTCGCTTTACGTGGAAGACGAGAGTGAGGTGGAATTCTCATCCGATTACAATAATCTCTACACTTCCGGGTCCGGGGCAATCGGCTACTGGAATAGTACCACGCAGAATAGTTTCACGGATTGGGGCAATGCCTGTGGTCAGGACCAGAATAGCCTGAATAACGACCCACTATTTGTCGGAGGAGGTGATTACCATCCCCAGAGCACGACCGGTTCCTATCATGGAGGCGCCTGGACTGCCGATCTCAACGATTCTCCCTGTCTGGACGGGGGGGATCCCGTTTCGATCTATTCCCGGGAATCGGCGCCCCACGGCGGGATAGTAAATCTGGGAGCTTATGGGAACACAATCGAGGCGTCCTGGTCGATTGGTTCGGCGACAGGGAGTAATTACTATGTTAACGATGATTCCACTGAATGGGATTATTATTGCTCGACTATCGGGCGAGCCTGGGAAACCGGAGTCTGGACCGGGACCGATCCCGATCATCCATTGCGCGCGATTACGGAGATCTTCGATCACCATACACTCATACCCGGTGATACGATCTACGTAGATACCGGCATATACACCATTACTTCGACAATAGAGATCCCTATCTCCGGAGTAGATGGAAATAAGTTTACTCTGACCGGATCACCAAATGACACAATATTAAGCGCGGACGGGATAGACCGGATCTTCTATCTTTATAATCGCGATAACATTACACTGGACGGGTTTAAGTGTCTCAATGCCAATGAAGATGGAATCTACGCCTATTCTTCTGACAATCTTTGCATCGGTAATTGTGAAATTCGAGGCTGCGGATCTAATGGTATATATACATACGCTAGTTCAAGCCCTCAGTTAAAGAATAATAAGTTGTTTTTTAATCAATTGATGGGAATAAATATTTCCTACACCACTTTAAGTTCAAATATAACGGACAACCTGATCGCCTATCATGGAAGTACCGGCATGTCCATAGGCGGAGGAGTTTCTTCTCTGGTGGGGAGAAACATTATTTTTAACAGTGAGGATGGTTTAAGATGTGGAAATTATCGGGGAGTTATAGAAAGTAATATCATTTATGACAATAAACACTACGGTTTTTACGGAGCTAATATAACGGCTAATATTAAAGAAAATACTATTTATAATAATGGCTCACATGGGATTTTTGTGGAGGGAGGGAGTTCCTCGGAGATAAAATCAAATACGATTTTTTCCAACGGTGGTATCGGCTTATACACGCGATCCCACAACAACTCGTACATCGTCAATAACTTAGTTTATCTTAACGTAGTTAGTGGAATTCAAGAAAGTCTATCTTCCCATGTGATAATAAATAGCAATACCTGTTATAAATCCGGGATAGGAATGGTCATCGGCAGCAACGACGCAACCGTACGCAATAATATGCTATGGACGTCAGAGACCGGTACATACGCGATCCAATTTGGGGGAACAGCCCCGGATACCATTAGTTCCGACTATAATAACCTATTCGTTGAAGGAGGAGCTTCTACCGGATACTGGAATGGAACATGGCAAACTCTTCTTGATTGGCAGGTTGCCAGCGGACAGGATGGCGGGAGTCTTGATTATGATCCGGAATTCGTCGGATCGGAGTCGGGAGATTTTCATGTTAAAAGCCCGATGGGGAGCTACCATAACGGATACTGGACCGCCGACGACAATGCCAGTATATGCCTCAATACCGGCCAGGTATATCTGGCCGATTCTCCCCTGGCATTTGCCATCTATACCGACTCCAGCTTTATCGAACTGACTGACGCGACGGATTTTACCGCCGGGACGGATTCAGTCGAGATCGAGGCTGATATTATTTTCTACACGGGCAAATCCGGGGACCGACTCACGGGAGTATCCGGGATCGAGCGTGAACATAACGCCGGAGCGAGAGTATTTCAACCGATCGGCTCTGATTATATGCTCGAACCTCTGCCCAACGGAGAGAGGGTGAATATCGGAGCCTATGGGAATACCGGAGAGGCTTCACTCTCTGATGATATGACTCTCCCTATCCTCCAACCCCGGGGAGGGGAGAAATGGAGCAGATCCCATGATATTAAGTGGCTGGCATTCCCCGCCGGTGAATGGTCACCCAGCGATATCTTCACCCTGGAATACAGCACGGACGGTCTCACCACGTTATTTTCAATCGGTACCGCAGCCTATCCAACCCAGGAATATAGCGATTGGAATACCCTATCCGCCTGGGGGGATTCAGATTCTTACCAGGTAATGATCTCCGGAGGGGGGCTTGCTACCAGCAGCGGCGCGTTCATGATCGACAATACCGCCCCCTCAAATGTCGGCTGCTTTCTCCCCGATAACGGCTACACCGGCCTGCCTACCTACTTCCCCCTGCGAATGAGGATAGCCTCCGACAACCTGGCCGGGCTGAATCAAACTCCATATTATTTTCAGGTCGATACCGATTCCAGCTTTAATACGGCCAAGCTCCAGAACTCCGGCTGGATATCCATGCCGGCCTGGATCCCAACTCTAAATAGCGGGGAAACCTACTACTGGCGGGTAAAGGCCCGGGACACCGCCGACACTACGAATGAGAGCGCTTTCTGCGGGTTCACAGTCGATAGCCTTGGCTACGGAGTCTTCTCCACTAGCACGCTTTACCGCGCGACCGACATAGAAAGCGTTACCGATGGACTTCGCTGGATACTGGCCAACCAGGATCTGGCGCCAGGGGACGCCATCTACATCTCGGAAGGAACTTACACGATCACCACTCCCCTAACACTCACGAGCGATGACGAAGGATCTCCTTATAACCAGGTCAGAATCGCCGGAGAGGGGGACGGGATAATCCTTGACGGCGGCGGGACGACAGCAAACTGCCTGGTAATCGCGGGAGACAATTATCTGCTGGAGAACGTGACCTTCACCGGGGCGACCGACGCCGGGCTCCTGATCAGCGGCAAGAACAATACCGTGAAGTGGTGCGCGGCCACCGGCAACAGCGGCGACGGGGTCGAAGTGACCGGGAACGCCAATGATCTGATCAACTTCCTCTCCTACGGGAACGGGGGCTCAGGCTTTTATCTCAATGGGTCCGAAAGTACCCGACTGATCAACGTTACTTCCCACGCCAACTCACAGTACGAAGTTTACTGCGACAACTCACCTTATAGCTATCTCCTCAATAACATCCTCTGGTCGGAATGGGCGGGGGGATACTGTATCTATGTTGATAATTCCAGTCAGGAAGGTTTCTCTTCCGAGTACAATGACCTCTATGCCACTTCGGGAGCGGCGATCGGCTACTGGGGGGCGACCCGGTCAACTTTTACTGACTGGACCGGGGCCAGTGTACAGGACCAAAACAGTATCAATACCGATCCCCTCTTTGTCGGGGGAAATGACTACCATCCCCAGAGTACCAAGGGATCGTATCACGGCGGCGCCTGGACCGCGGATCTCAATCAGTCGGACTGTATCGACGGTGGTGATCCGGCAGCGCGTTACTACATTGAATCGGCTCCCAAGGGTATCAGGATAAACTTAGGGGCTTACGGAAATACTATCGAGGCCTCCCGGACCGCAGGCGGACCCGGAAAGAATTATTACTTGAATGATGGGAGTATAACGGATGATGTTTATACTACATCAGTGGGAAATGACTCCAACAGCGGGACGTCTCCGGGACTTCCCAAGAGAACTTTAAACGGGACCAGCGGTATTCTGGATATCGACCTAGAACCAGGCGACACCGTCTATATTGATACCGGGCTATACACCCTCAACTCCGAGGCGTTAATATACTCCATCCATTCGGGAAGCCCTTCAGGACCTGTATCTTTTATCGGTTCTCCCAACCTCTCCCTGGCAGATGGGGGTCTCACTTCATTGATCTGCTTTGATATTTATGAGGCGGAGTATATCGTAATGGAGCAGATGAATGTGGCTAACGCGTTGGATTACGGCATACTGGTGAATGACTCGAATCATATCTCTTTTAATGATAATGAAGTTTCCTGGCATGGACAGAGTGGTTACGGAGAGAATTCCACACCCAGAGCGGGTGGCCTTATTACCGAGGGAGGAACCAATATTTCTCTTGATGGGAATAGATTCAGTTTTAATTATAGTTATGGATGTTATTTTTCCGAGAGCACTGACCTCTCCATTGAAAATAGCCTGATCAGCCACAATTACGGTGAATTTATTCTCCCTCCTGCTCCGATAGTAAAATATAATTCCGGTCTCCGCTTCTCCTCGGTCAAAAATTTGTCGTTGGCCGATTCCATCTGTTATAAAAATCCCAACGGCGTATTTTTCAGTTCCGTAACCGAAGTCGAAATTAACAATAATACCATCTATTCCAATGACTACGCCGCAATATACGGGACTGGAAACATAGTCAAATATACCAATAACCTGGTTTATTCCAATGAAGGAGAAGGAATCGTTCTAAACGGTACGGATAACACCATAGAGAATAATACCCTCTACCGGAATGGATCCCGGGAATTTTCGACTTCCTCCCCGGGGATTAACTTCAATAGCAATGTGGTCTGGACTGAAGGGACCGGAAATTACGGGATTGTCTTTGAAGAGATTGAAGATCATTTTTCAGACTTCAATACTCTGATCTCATCAGGAGGAGCTTTAATTGGATTCTGGGAAGGAAGCAATCAAAACAACTTTGACGACTGGCAGATAAACAGCAGATTGGACCCTCACAGTCTTGATGAGGATCCGCTCTTTGTCGACCCGGCCGGGGCGGATGGAATTATAGGAGGAGATCACGGAGAGGATGACGACTTTCATCCCCGGAGTACCGAAGAATCCTATTACTTCGGCGGATGGCAGGCCGACGGGGATGACAGCCCCTGCCTCAACCTGGGAAATCCCGACAACCCCTATTATTATGAGACCGCACCGAATGGGAACCGGGTTAATATGGGGGCATACGGCAATACCGTCCAGGCTTCCCGTTACTCCCTGGATACTCTTTTACTCTGGTCTCCCTACGGCGGTTCGATCGGCGATGAGAAGTGGAGCGGCTCCCACGACCTGATCTGGTATGCCTACGGCCCGGGATGGGGCGACGGGGTTAAAAAAGTAGATCTGGAATATACTACCAACGGGAGCGACTTTCTGGAAATGACTTCCGGCTTAGCATGGAACCTCCAGACCTATTCCACCTGGGATACCAAACTCTTAAATGATGGGATTTATTATCAGGTCCGGGTCAACTATACCGCCGATACCGATATCACCAGTATTAGTGGACGTTTCATGGTGGATAATTCTGAGCCGACCAATGTTGGATGCTTGTATCCGCCGGATGGGCAGAAAGGCGTCAATCCTGAATCCGCCACCTTTTATTCCTTTACGGCAGTGGACGCGATGGCCGGGCTGAACGCGGACGCCTACTACTTCCGGATGGATACCGCAGATACATTCACTACCCCCGACTTAAAGACTTCCGGATGGCTTCTTGACCCGGAATGGAACGCCCAATCCCTCCTGACCGAGACCTGGTACTACTGGCAGGTAAAGGCCCGAGATGATGCCGCTCCGCCCAATGAGAGCGCCTTCTGCGGCGACATGGATGTCTCCGCCGGGCCGGGAAGATACTGGATGTTTAAAACCCCGAAACTGTTCTATGTTTACGCGATATACGGGCCTGACGAATTTCAGGATGTCATGGATAATAATATCCTGGAAGAGGGCGATATTATCTACCTGGAGGCAAGCGGTGACTTCGCGGTAACCCAGGGGGGCGGAGGTGCGACGGTCTGGAATACCAGTACCGGGTCCGCTGAGCTTCCGATTATAATTGAAGGGCATAATGGAAGACCGTTGATCTATGGTGACGGGCTGGTTAGTTTCCTGCTGGACATCCAGAGCTACTATACCCTGGTTCAGGGGATTGACTTTACCAATTCCGGGGGGGACGGCTTGATAGTCTCCGGAGACCGCAATACCATAAATAGCTGCCAGAGTTACTCCCAGGGAGGAGACGGGATCGAAGTAACCGGCGATAACAACCTGATCACCAACTGCAACTTATACCTGAACTCCGCGGCCGGCATTAACCTGAGCGGCGGGGATTCATCACTGGTTTATAATAACTCCGCTTATGATAACGGAACCTATGGGTTCCAGCTCCTGAACGCCCCTAACAGTGACCTGATCAATAACATTTCTTGGAGTATCGGGACCGGGGAATATTCCATCGGTGTTGACGCAGCTAGCCAGGGGAGTTTTCATTCCAACTGGAATGATCTTTACACGACCGGGAACGCTTATACCGGTCAATGGAACGGCGACCGGGTGACACTCACCGATTGGAGAAATTCCAGTTTCCGGGATCAGAGTAGTATCAGCGAAGATCCAAAATTTTACAAACTGGCCTACCGGGGAAATGATCAGTATATCTACGACTTTCACCTACTTTCTCATTATTATACCGACCCTCCGGTTATCGATTGCGGAGACAGCGGGGGTGAGATACCTCTCACCGATTACGACTACGAAGAGAGATGGGACGACCCCCTGTCCCCGGACCGGGGCGCCGGAACTGTATCCTATTACTATGACATCGGTTCCGATGAGTACGTCGATACCAACCTCAACCTACTGCTCGACTACTGGGAAGTGGAATACTTTGGAACCCCGGGAGCAGGAGGAGGGAACCAGGATGATTATGATGGGGATGGATTAGACAATATCGACGAATACTACTACTATACCAATCCCGCATATCAGGATACCGACTTCGACCACCTGAGCGATGGGGATGAGATCAGTTACTCCGTTGACCCTCTCAACCCGGATAGCGATAGTGACGGACTGCTGGATGGGGATGAGATCCACTATTATACCAATGCCCCTTACTCTCTCCTGACCTCCGATCCGATGGATCCGGACAGCGACCAGGATAGTTATAACGGGAACTTCCATGACGGATCGGAGGTTGATTACTGGGATAACCAGAGCTGGTCGTCCTGGAGCGGGGATATCGACTACGGCGGCGGGGACGGGCTGGTGAATCTTCTCGACCCGGACTCGGACGGGGATGGCTGCCCGGACGGCTGGGAGTATTACTACGGCCTTGATCCGGCCGACTACGGCCAGTTCAATATCCAGAGCGGGGGGGTGGGCGATCCGGACGGGGACCGGCTCAATAACGCGGAGGAGTATCTCTTCGGGACCAGTCCGATCGACGGGAACTCGCCGATTACCCGGTATGTGGATGCGTCCGCGCCCGACGGAGGGGACGGAAGTTCCTGGGCCACCGCATGGAATAATATCCAGTACGCTCTGAACACGACCGACGTCCCCGCCATCGTCCTGGTAACCTCGGGAGTATATTACGAGCACAATCTGGAATTGACCCAACCGGGGATCGCCCTGATGGGGGCCGATCCTTACCAACGGCCGATAATCGACGCCAACTCCCAGGGTCGGGGTTTCCGGGCCTTTAACATCCAGACCGCCAAGATTGACAGCTTTGTAATTCGGAACGCTTCCTACTCCAGTTCCGGGGCCGGGGTCTATCTCTTCAACTCCTCGGTTACCCTGAGCAACCTTATGATCTACGCCAACAACTCAACCGGACTGGGTCGAGGCGGAGCGATCTATATCACCGGATCAGAGGGTAATCCCCTGATTGTCGGATGCACCATCACCGAGAATACCGGCTACGATGACTTTGGCGGTATCTATGTTGCCTCGGCGGCGAAACCCCGGATCACCGACTGTATCCTCTGGAATAACGGTGATGATCTCCAGGGTGTTACTCTGAATATGCTCTACAGCTGCAACGTGGAGGACGGGGACTATGAAGGGTTCAACGGCAATATCTCCGAGAACCCCAGTTTCTATCACGCTTACAGCCGGTACTTTCATCTCTCGACTTTCTACGGAGAGACCAACCCCAACATCAACTCCGGATCGAGCTGGCAGGCGATGCTTATCGACTACGAAGGAGAAGCCCGCTGGAACTACCTCTCAATGCCGGTGACCGGTACCGGGATCGATGGATATTATTACTACGATATCGGGGCTGATGAATACGTCGATCAGGACTACAACACGCTCCCCGACTGGTGGGAGATGAAGTACTTCGGCTCTACCGGTACCGGCTGGGATCCCAATATCGATGAAGAACCGGACGGACTGATCAACTACAAGGAGTACTACTACCTGACCGATCCTCTTAAGGTTGATACCGACTTCGACGGTCTGACCGACTCCGATGAGGTCACCTACTGGAACACCACCCATGACTCCGACTGGCCGGACAATCCCGCTAACCCCCACCGCTGGGACAGCGACGACAACGGCGATCACATCGTCAACATCATCGACTGGGACTCCGACACCGATATTCTCTCCGACGGCGCGGAAGTTCATTACTACGGGACCGACCCGGCGGCGCTCGACACTGACGATGACGGGATGGATGACGGGGATGAGGTCGAATACTGGAACGTCACGCATAACACCAAATTCCCGGCCCCGGACAGCGCCGTGACGACCTGGGACTATGACTGGGATGGAGATGGTATCCCCAACCTTCTCGACCCGGACTCCGATGGGGACCGAACCCCCGATGGGTGGGAGTTCGATAACTTCCTCGATCCCGCCGATGACGGATTCTACTTCCTGGTCAACGGAGCGGGCGGAGATCCCGATAATGACCGGGTCAATAACTACCTGGAGTATGAGTTTGGAACCAACCCCAATCTCGCCTGGTCTCCCCAGACGGTGATGGTCGATCAGGCCGGGTTCGGAGACTACACCTCGATCACCGCGGCCCTGGCCGACTTCGACCCGGCCGCTGACGGCTCCCGCTCTATTATTGTCCTCCCCGGGGTCTATTATGAATCCAACATCTCGATGAAACAGAACGTGGCGCTCCTCGGGGAATATGCTCACAACACCATCATCGATGCCACCGGGGGTCGCGGCCTGATGTTCAGCGGGATCTCCGCCGCGCTACTTGATGGCTTTACCATCCGGAACGCTTCCTATGATGGGCCCGGAGGAGCCATTCTATCTCTCTCTTCCTCTCCTTTCATCTCCAACTGCGTGATCATGGACAATACCACTACCGGCGTTTCGGGACATGGCGCTGCTCTCTACGCTATGAACTCCTCATCACCGATCGTGGTCAACTGCACCATCGCGGCCAATAGGGGAACCGACAGCCGGGGCGGGATCGCTCTCGATTCTGCAATCGATGACAGTATTCTCCTGATCAATAACATTATCTGGAACAATGACGACGACTTATTCGGAATTCAGACCGACATGGCCTACTACAACGATATTCAGGACGGTGATTTCAACGGGTATAACGGGAATCTCTCTCTCGATCCCCAATTCACCAACGCGACGGACGGGAACTATCATATCTTCTGGCAATCTCCCATGCTCTGCGCCGGTGATTACCATTATGCCGGAGGGTACGACATGGACGGCGTGACCCGGCCCCAGATTTCCTGTCCCGGAGCGGGACCGCATACCGACCAGAATTCCTTCAACATCGGCGCCCACGAAGCAAAATACGATCCATCCCCGACTCCGAGCGTGACGCCGACACCAACACCGACCATGACGCCAACCCCCTCGATAACCCCGACCCCGTCCGTTACCCCAACGCCGCCGGCGACACCACCCATTCCTTTCCCCACGCGAACGGCAACTCCGGTTCCCACCGCGACACCGCCACCGCCACCGCCACCGGAGACAACACCGGCAACAACGCCTTATTTCCCGACACCTTTTATGACCCCGACCCCGCCACCGCCGCCGACACCGGCAATCACTCCGGCTACAACACCGCACTTCCCCACCCGGACCCCGTCGCCGGTCCCAACTGCGTCACCGCTATTTTCGCCGACTCCGACACCGTATGACTACAAAACTCCGACACCGACACCAACCCCGATCGATTTCTATTACCGTGACCCGGTTCTGAACAGTTATCTTTATCTTTATATAGATAACTACGACACTTACTACTCTATCGGCTGGGCAACCGACACCTGGCAGGATATCTACGGCCTGCCCTCGTTACGCTGGTATAGCGCCCGTTGGACGGATGGAACCCAGGCCCAATGGAGCGCGTGGACCTATCATGGAACAGAAACCCAGTACCTGGAACCCTCCTGGCCGACACCCTCGCCGACACCGTACGGCTACAAAACCCCGACACCAACCCCGACACCAATCGACTTCTATTACCGCGACCCGGTCCATAACAGCTACCTCTCTCTATATATAGACAATTACGACACTTATTACTCTATCGGCTGGTCAGGGGACGATTGGCAGGATATCTACGGTCTGCCCGCTTACCGCTGGTATAGCGCCTATTGGACGGATGGAACCCAAACCCTATGGAGCCCGTGGACCTATCACGAGACAGCAACCCAGTACCTCGAGCCCGCCTGGCCGACTCCATCGCCTACCCCGTTTGGCTACCATACTCCAACGCCTATTCCCGACTTCCGCCACCGAGATCAGATCCACAACAGCAACCTCTATCTCTGGATCGATAACAGCCCGGACTCCAACACCTATTACTCTATCGGGTTGTCAACCGCGGCCTGGCAGGACATCACTGATATGCCGGATTACCGCTGGTATCAGCCTCAGTGGACTTACGGTCCCAATCCGGGCGAAACCTGGTGGGCCGCCTGGACTTATCACGGAACCGAAACGCAGTACATAGAAGCGCTCTGGACCACTCCCAGTCCTACACCAACACCGATCCAGACCCGTACACCAACCCCGCCCCCGTCAGCAACACTTACACCGGCGGCGACAAACACGCCAATACCGACTCCGTCCGTGACGCCGACTCCAGTCTATTCTCCCACTCCATCGGTTACCCCTACGGTCACCCCAACCCCGACTCCCTCATTCGCCAACTGGTATCTGGCGGCGGGGGGGACCGAGATAGAGGGATTCGACTTCGATGAGTTCATCTCGATTACCAACCCGACCGACGATGACGCCTATGTCGAAATTACCGCCGTGGATGAACTGGGGCCAATCGTGAGGCAGAATGATATAATCTCTCCCGAGTCGCGCTACACCCTCTCTCTTGACGATATGGTCGCGGGGACCAGGGGGGAGAACAATGACTCGGTCTCGCTTCTAATCTACGACCTGACCGACCGAATCATCATGGTTGACCGATCAATGTACTGGAACGCCAATGGGATTAAATGGGGAGGTGGTCACAATAGTGTGGCCAATAATACCATAGCCAATACATGGTATTTACCGGAAGGGGCTACCCATGTTTTTGATGAATACATTCATGTGGTTAATCCGGCCTCAGCCTACAACGCCAAAGTGGAAGTCACATTTATGAACGGATTCAGCGAAACCTGGACAATCCAGACCACCATTATTCCGGAGAGCAACTGGACGATTTATGTCAACGATGTGGTGGGTTGGCAAAACTCAGGTATATCGACTAAAGTCCAATCCCTGCCCACCGATGACCCGGAGGCAATAATAAATTATCCTCCGGATGGGCGGATCCCGGTTGCGGCAGACAGAACCATGTACTGGGATTCCTGGTGGGATGAATGGGTGGATATTAAGTGGATTGGCGGCCACTGCTCACGGGGAACCACAGAAAAATCAACCAAATGGTATATCGCGGAAGGGGCTTCTCATGTATTCGATGCCTTTATCCTGATATTTAATCCTTCCATGGATGAGGAAGCAGAGATTAAGGTTACTTTCCTGGATTCTGACGGTAGAATAATTGAGCACTATCACACCATCCCTCCTCACACCCGCTACACAATTTGGACGAACAAATTATTCGGAAGCGTAATGGGATTTTCGGCGGCCATCGAATCCCTCAATAATACGTTTGTGATATGTGAGCGTGCCATGTACTGGAACGCGGGAGGAATTACATGGGCGGGGGGTCATGACACTATCGCCGCGATAAATATGGCCCCAGTCTGGTACCTGCCGGAAGGAGCAACCGACTTCTTTGATGAATATATTCTTATAGGCAACCCCAACCCTCTCCGGACAGCACAGATAAGAATCACCTTCTATTTTGAGTCAGGCGCTCCTTATGAAATGAGTGTGACGGTACCCCCACATAAACGGGAAACGATATATGTCAATGATTATCTTGCTAATAGCGCTATCTCAACCCGTCTGGAAGAAATTACCGAACCTTTCGCTCAAAAAGTTCCGTTCGTAGCCGAGAGAGCCATGTACTGGAATGTGCCGCCAACCTCTACGGGTATTCACTGGGGTGCTGGTCACGCCACAATCGGTATCGGCGTTCGGACTGAGAATAAATAGCCCCCGTTATTCTTCCACGAGTAAATTCAGTATATTGGACTCAAATGAGAAAGCTTATCTATTATTCCGGGAAGAAGAATTAGATGTGCATAAAGCTTATTCGCTATAAATTTATTGCCTTTTACCGAATAGTGGCCGGCCGCATACCGGTAACTATAATCCCCTTCCGGTAGAAATATTTTGGCCACTTCATCAGGTGGCAATTGTTTGAACTCCTCTACCAGATCTATCAATAAAAAACCCTGTTTTTTCGCTTCCCTCCGGACGAATTTTATAAAAGGTTCCGAAGTCTTGACATTATAGGATTCTCTCCATGGTAAAAAGACAAGTATTAAAATACTATTTTGAGTCAGATTAAGTTCCCGGAGGCTTTCAAATATTTTTGATGTGATATCGCAAACCCGTTTGGCACTTAACACTTCCTTGGGTCCGCGGTTCGGGGCTATCCCTTCACGGATTTGCCCCACTAACTCCACTGATTTTAGCTTTTTAATCATCGGCCCGTTTCTCACCAACCATGGGAGGTAATACACCCTTTTAGGCACCGGAATATTTTCCACGACAAGATGATCGTCCCGCAAGTTGAGCCTCGGTTTTCCGTAGCCCAGAAACTCATCCTTTTTCATGCGATCAAACATGGGGGGAAACAATCCTACTATATGGATATCATACTCCAGTTTAGTCCCCTCGCGTTTATACCAGAGATAGGCCTGGCCGAAACCGTACCCCCCCTGCCCCATATTAACAGTCTGAAGGCGCTTATCCAGAGAAGAAAGAAGGGATGGCCAGGTATGATCATTATCCACTCCCACACCGAAAGTAAATGAATCTCCCGAACAAATCACCCGCAACTTATCGAGCGGGGGAGAATGAGCAAAATCCTGATTGTTTCGAAATCCTTGCGAATTAATCTTGAGATCTATTCCCGAACCGTACATATCTTCTACATAAACGCCGGGAGTATTTATCCAGCCCAACTCCCGGTCATATTCCGTGTGCTTTCTCTCCGCTATTGGAAGTTGAGGATTATTTGCCACTTCTTGCAGGAATAGTATGATGCTGCAGATTCCCTCCACTGAAGCCACGGTGATAACCACAATAAACAACATCAGCAAAAAGCTGGTTATGATTCTTGATATCCCGATGGGCAACTTTAACCTCCTATATATATAATGCTAAAATCACAGACAAAGAGAAGTCCAATGAGAAGATAGAATATACTAATGATTACTGCTGTAGAGTGCGACTTTATGATTAATAATAAAATCTGAGAAGCAAAAAGAGATATTAACACATACCCTCCAAACGATTACAATTTTATTTATACTCTTCCACCGGTTGAACTCTATCCGGGCGAATAAATACTGAATAGTGGGCCGTATCATAAATTCTGGAAAATAGTTTTGAGAGACGCTCGCGGGCTGCCTCTGACCACACCACAGCGAAAATAATTTTCCTTTTTTCCAACGTTGTTTTTTGTTTCTCCAGGGAGTCCGAGTCGAAAAATAGTGGGGGCATCGATACAGCGAAGCGGGGGGCAAAGAGGGAGAGCTTTTGAGTATCCCATATTCCCCAGGGTTGTCTGTTCGTCACTTCTACGAAAATATGGTCCCCCTTTCCAATCGTTCCATTTGCAACAGATTTCCTCATTAGATACCCTATCTGAGAAACTTCAGAAGAGATGCTGTTATGTAAATTTTGAGGAATATTTATAAATTGAAATATGGATATTAGAATGAATACTAACACGGTCAATCCCAGGGCCATTCGTTCGCGCAAAATGACGGATAAAAAATAATATAGTCCCGCGATGGTTATTGGTAACAATAATAATAAATTAGTAACAATGATCCTTGTAGTACCGTGAGGAGCGCCGACATAAAGCAAAGAAGAGATTAAAATCGCGAATTCGATAAGGATAAAGTAGAAGTATCCCCGGGATATTCGGTTATATTTTTTTATACAACAGAGTGATAACATTATAATACTTACGAGTATTGGGGATGATTTAAAGAGTAATACAGGGTAATATAGAAGCTTGAAGATAAAACTTTTATCCCAATAGAGTTTATCGCCGCCGGCAATTGCTTCACTGTGGTGATAATTGAGGAAAAAGAACTCTCCATATGCTAACTGCTGATGGATCAGCCATAAGATGATAAAAAGCAGTGGTATTAACATTACCGATAATAAGTAATATTTTGCCGGGCAACGGACGGAAGGTTGGAAGGACCGGTGTTGGTCCGCCATGTCAGGGTTTTCATGGGAATTAATGGTTATCTCCCTGAATCTCATCCGGAGAGACGATAAGAACTCACCCAGGATAAACACTTCAAAGATACCAACGCAAAACCAACCTTCAAAACGAACCGAACTGGCAATCAGGAAGAAAATCGCGGATAGATATATAAACACCCTTTTCCCCCGGGAAGAGCGATATTTTAACCAGAGATAGAGACCTCCGATCAGGAAAAAATTGAGCATGGTCTGGTCAAGGCCGGAAAGATCAATCATCTTAAAACCAGCAAAAGTAATGTAGATCAACACCCCGGTTAAGGCGAGTATCGATCTATCCGGGATCATGACTCTTATCAGCAGATATAGAATTACTATAATTCCGATAGAGAAGATACAGTTAGAGATAACGGGCGAAAGCAATAGATTGCCGCTGATTTTATAAACAACAGCATTAAAGTAGAATTGAAATGGAGGCCATACTTTATGGGGAAAGATGCCCTCTATCTTCCAATATTTAAAGATACTGGCTGAAGGAAAATCCCATCCGGTAGCAATACCATATGATATTATAGCCCTGGGAACACTATCTCCATGCGGAGCAAAAAATCCATCTGATTTTGCTTCATACAATTGGACTGACAAGAATAGATTGGCTCCAATTAAAAAGATAAGTACTATTAATTCCCAGTTTTTTTTCATTAGCAATAAAATTAGCGGCTTCGCCGCAACTTTTATTTTATGAATACATCCAGTCAATCCACACTCAATACCCGTCTTTTATATATATTGATAGTGGTCTTATTGATCGGAGCGTTCTGCCTTAGAATTCCCTTGATCAAGGATCGGTACTTCGATCCGGATGAACTGGAGCATATTCAAGTCGCATCCTTAATATCACACGGATGGGTCCCTCATAAAGACTTTTTTGAGCATCATAACCATCTCTTCCATCTCTTCCTCCTTCCCCTCTTCCTTTTGAACGATCAGGTAGAGTTACTATTTACCGCCCGGATAATTATGCAGGCGCTGGTGGTAATAGTAATCGGCCTTATCTATCTGCTGGGGAAGAAACTCTATTCTCCCCTGGTCGGAGGCGTCGCCGCGCTCTGGCCGGCATTTAATTATACATTCCTTGTCAAGACCATCGAGATACGGCCTGACACCCCCGCCATGATCTTCTTCCTCCTGGCAGTCCTTATTTTACTTTCCGCGATCCGGAGAGGGCGCATCGGACTCTGGCTCCTGGCCGGATTCTCTTTCGCTCTCGCTTTATTATGTACCCAGAAGATAATATTCCCCATTTTGGGGGTAACCGTTTACCTGGCCGGATTCTGGATTCAACAAGCTTGGATTAACCAGAGAGATGATCGCAGGCAAATTCTTCTTCAGGTTGCTTCCATAGGCGGGGGCTTCCTGCTGCCGATCGGACTCTTTCTGCTTTATTTCCTCCGGGAAGACGCTCTCTCCAGTCTCATCCGGGAGAACATACTCATTAATCTTAACTGGCAACACCGCTTCTCCCCCCTCCTCTTTCTGAGGATGATCGCCTTCTTTAACCCCTATTTCATATTCTGGAGCGGGATCGGAGCAGTCTGCGCGCCACTGATCAACCATCGCTGGAGAATCCGGACTAAGGGGATTTCTCTGCCTTATCTCGCTCTCCTGGGAGGGATCTTAGGTGCTATTATCAGCCCCGTCGCATATTCTCAATACTATGTTCTCATCATGCCCGTATCTGCCATCTATGCTTCTGTAGCTATTATCTGGTTTATCTCCCGGCTCTGGAGGTCTGATTTCCGGAGAAGACTCTTGGTCGGGATTTTATTGGTCCTTCCGATAATACTACCGATATACATCAAATACTACTGCAACTATAAGTATGACCTGCCTCTGGAGGATATTAACTTCTGGCTCATCTTTTCCGGCGGTGCAATAACGGCCGCGTATCTACTCTCACTATTTTCCCCGCGCCGAATCGGAAAATATTTGACCATAATATTCCTTCTGGCCGCGAGCCTGATCCGCCCGATCAATCTATTTGTTCACTGTTACCCATACACAAATCACGTTTTTCTAAAGTATCTGAAGGTCATTAGAGAGGCAACCGGTTCAGATGACCGTGTAATGGACGGATGGACCGGCCTGGGGACCTTTAGATTTCCGGCATACTATTATATCTTTCTCCACTACGGAGTTATCTGCAATCTAACCCCGGAAGAAAAAGGGGAGAAACTGGTGAAAGCACTTGAGGATAATCAACCCGCGATAATTGTTAAAGATGATTCTTTTTATCATCTACCACCGGAGATTTCTGCCTATATTGAACGTCATTATTACATTATTGAGGAAGGGACGCTAAGGGGAATTCCAATACGCATTTATAAGCGGAAGGATTTTGGGGAATAGAGAATAGAGAATAGGGAATGGAAATACTGAACGTCGAACTTCGAACCAGCCTTCGCTAAAGCTACGGCGGGCACAGCTTCCAACGTCAAACTTCGAACGAAAAACAAAGACTGAACTTCCAACATTCAACCAGCCTTCGCCAAGGCTATGGCGGGCAAGACGCTCAACGTTCAAAGACTCAATTATTTGACTTGACCGGGTGCCGGGAAGGTGCTAATTTCAATTATTAATTTACTACAAGCACTGGGGGATCTCATATGTTCCAGAATAGAAAAAACTTACTTCTGATTACTTTGATCGGATATCTTTGCCTTTTTATGGCAATACTCCCCTCTCCCGGCAATGCCGCACTCCTGCAATCGAAAGACACCGCCACTGTCTCGGTTGAAGACGGAATAACCAGACGATTTATTGAACTGGGGATGAGTCGCGAAGAGGCGGAGCAGAAAACCGCCTTACTGAGGGAAGCCGGAATTACCTTCGAAAAGGATTTTATCTTCGCCGGAGGGGAACCGCCACAGGATTATGACCCTCCGATGAATACTATCGGGTATATCGTTTTTATCTTCATAGGGATAGGTGTCGGGGCTGGAATACTTGCCCTCATGAGATCCAATAGTAAAAGCAATGATTAAGATTTCTACCTTAGGTTATAGAAATTTTATCTGATTCTTCCATTTCTCTTCCGACATCCCCGGTAAGATGCTGGAGAAAATTCAGTCCTTTTTTCAGTTCTTCCGCGGTGGCGATCGGGTGGACTTCCATTACCTTCAGGACATCCTCTCTCATATACTCCACAAGCCAGCTAAAATCAAGCTCACCCTGGAGAGGGGCCTTATGATCCCGGGTGAGGATAACATCGTGAATATGCATCCCGATGAGTTTATCCCCGTATCTCTTCAGATATTCCTGCTGGGACTCCCAGCCGATATTCTCCTTAACCGCGGCGTGGCCTATATCGTGCCAGTAACCGACCGCCGGGGAGTCCGTCCATTCGATAAGACTTCCGATTTCATCAAGATCAGGGATCTCTTCAGGATAATAACGGTTCTCGATTCCTAATTTTATACCCATCTCCTCGGCATAGGGAGCCAGATCCCGGAGGCTCTTCGCGGCCTGTTCCAGGTACTTGCCTTTCTTGGACTCCCTTCTATCTCTCAGCTTTGATCTTAATCTATCGGATCTACCGGATTGAGCCTCCCCATTCTCCGCCAGCATCATCAGTTTGGGACTGATAGGACGCATAATCACCTTCCCCATATGAAGAACAACCGCCGAGGCGCCGAGGGAATGGGCGGTCTCAATTGTCCGCATGGTCTGCCTCACCGCCCATTTTCTCTCTTCTTCGTCAGTGTTTGAGAGAGGTAAAATACTATGAGAGAGAGATTGCCCATCCCGAAGAATCGGCGAGGGACAGTAATTATGGAGACTGCCTACCGCGATCGAACCCTCCTCCACCATCGGGATAATATCCGCCACCATCTTCGAAGGGAGGCCAAAACTTAACTCCAGGCGGTCAAAACCGAGATCCTTCAATTCCGCGACCATCGATTGGGCGGTTTTATGGCGCCAGGCATTCCAGACTGTTGAAATGGAGAACATACTTCTATTCCCTCGGTAGGATAACTTTGCTGTCCACTAATTTACACTAATTTGACTAATTGTTTCGCCTTGGCTTGGCGGCCTTTTAACAGACGAATTAAATGTGATTGTCGAAGATCCGGCATGTCTTTTGACGAAAATGTGAGTTCCCTCTACCTCGGCCCCTTTTTCAGTCCACTAATTTTACTAATTTTCACTAATTGTTTCGCTTCGCCTCTTTTAAAATGAACTACGAATTTTGCCCCCGATTACAACTTCGGGGCGGAGAAATTACACGAATTATTGGAGCATATTTTGGACCATCTTTAACTCCCTATTCTCACCATCCGATAATCACAGGATGGAAATATTATAGAAAAAAACCCGCGTTATCCGTGGGAAATACTTATTTCTACGGATAACGCGGGCCATTTGGAGTTTTCCAGATTGGATTATAGGTTCTGAGGTCGGGACCTCTTCCTTATTCTCCGTTTCCGGTCGCTTGGTTTTTCGTAGTGGCGATGCTTCTTCAACTGCTTGATAATCCCTTCCTTATCCATCTTTTTCTTCAGTCTTCGTAAAGCACGATCCACAGATTCGTTTGCTTTCAACACAACTTTAGGCACTTAAATTCACCCCCTTTTATTATTTCCAAAAATATATT